>Ga0163162_10000088_pt1 | contig 85462 bp, 73 predicted proteins | sample S55metaG_FD_115310 | JGI IMG/M metagenome (GOLD analysis project Ga0163162, IMG submission 115310) | Switchgrass rhizosphere microbial communities from Kellogg Biological Station, Michigan, USA - S5-5 metaG | ecosystem: Host-associated > Plants > Roots > Rhizosphere > Soil | place: USA...
ACCATCGGTGCAAAAGCAGGCGAAACCGGTAAAATATTTGGTGCGATCAATACTATTCAAATTGCCGACGCTTTGAAAAAAGAAGGCTTTGATGTTGACCGCCGCCGTATCACATTTGATGCAGAACCTAAGTTTGTTGGTGAATACACTGCCAACCTGAACCTGCACAAAGAAGTGAAAGTTAAAGTTCCGTTTGAAGTAGTAGCGGAATAGTTGATTTCGGAAGTCGGAATTTCGAATACGGAATTTGACCTAGGAAATTTGAAACTCATAAAGGTATTTGGTGTAAAAACCGGATACCTTTTTTTTGACCATGGCGCCCGTATTTGTTATTGTTATGTAACAATTTACAGCTTTACAAATCATGTGATTAACAAAATCGTTATTCTAAGTGTATTGTTCGTAATTTTAAACTTACATTTCATATTGACATGAATATTAAAAAAGCTTTCTTTTTTATTGCAATCTTACTAGGGGTAACTTACCAGGCAAGTGCACAATATAACCCATTGTACAATAACAACCGTTCAGTAAAATTGGGTGTAGGCATCAGTTCGGGGTTTTCGACAGGAATAGTCTCGGATTATTTTCCTGAAGCGGGCGGAATTTCAGTTTCGCTCGAAGTTCCGCTCAAACATTCGCCGGTAAGTGTGCTATTTTCAACCGGGTATACATTTTATGTATCAGGCGGCGGATATGATGTTGGCTATGACGACTACTACGGAGCCGATTATGGCGTTTACTATGAAGGAGATATCGCATCGTTCGTACCGGTTGAAGCTGGTCTGAAAATTTTTCCTGTCAGGAGGGTCTTCATAGAGGGACTCGCGGGCGCGTCATTCAACGTGAATAATTATAGTTCTGATTATACTTACAAGCCGACTGCGTTCATCTATTCAGCTGGCGCAGGGTACTCCTTTCCGCTGGGTCCCAGGGGACGAAGCTCAACTGACCTCAGCCTTTTCTATGAGAATCGCCCGGAGCCAGGAGGAGGATATAGCCAAGTGGGTGTAAAAGCTGTTTTCAATTTTGCCCTGCACTAAGACAAATAGAAACTATCGAAAATTCTTTTTTAATGCTATGCTAACTAAGGCGTAGCATTTTTTATTTTTAGGCGATGAAAAATGTTCAAAGCAGCAAGGCAGCCTCGGGTTCAAAAAGATCTAAGAGCATGTTTCGCGGCGGCATCCTGAAGCTTATCCTGCGCATACTTAAACTGGCGCTGATCCTTTTCTTTGTGATCAGTATATTGTGGGTATTGCTGTACCGTTTTGTTAATCCACCAGTGACATGGCTGATGGTCAGTCGCGGGTTTGAGCGTAAGAGTGATGGGAAAGACTGGAAGATCGATAAAAAATGGATCGACTTTGATGATATCTCCGACCCGATGAAGCGTGCAGCCGTTGCTGCGGAAGATCAAAAATTCCTGGACCATTTCGGCTTCGACTTTAAAGCGATGGAAAGGGCAATCGAGAAGAATGCACACAACCACAAGCTGCAAGGTGGCAGCACTATATCACAACAAACAGCCAAAAATGTATTCCTGTGGCCTGGGCGTTCCTATATACGTAAAGGCTTTGAAGCATACTTTACTATCCTGATAGAACTATTCTGGAGCAAGAAGCGCATTATGGAGGTATACCTGAACGAAATAGAAATGGGCGATGGTATTTACGGCGTTGAGGCAGCAGCGCAGAACTACTACCACAAGTCTGCCAGTGATCTGAATACTTACCAGGCCGCAGCAATAGCATCTATTTTTCCTGATCCTCTGAAATGGTCGCCTACCAACCCAAGTGATGTTTTAAGGCACAAGCAATACCTGATACGGAAGAATATGAGAAGATTGGGGCCGCTGGATTTTTGATGTTTGCCGCTACTCCATTGTCATGTTGAACGATAGTGAAACATCTGTCGCGAGTCATATCTTAATTACCGTTCATTTGTATGACAGATTCGTTTCAAGCTGCTACAATACAAGCAGTTTCCGTTATAGATTCTTCGCTATCGCTCAGAATGACAACCTAGTTCATTTATACTTCCAATGCCTCGTCTTTCCCTCACCTATCCATTCCAATGCCTGCTGCATACGTTTTTCGCGGGTTGCTTCAGTTTTGGCTTCAACAAACCATTCCAGGTATTCGCGCTTGCATGAGGGGCTGAACTTTTCATAGTTACTCATCGCTGTTAAATTATTTCTGAGCAGTTTATCAAAGTCATCGGGCATGGGTATCTCTGCTTTAGGAGCAGACACCTTCTTTGGCTCTTTTACGCCGCTTTCGTTAAGGGCAATGACTTGGTGTATAAATCCGATCAAAGTCTCATCAGAAGGCAGATCCTCCATTTTATTGATACGACCAAAGCTACCAGCCGCAGATTCCTCGTCGCTGCCCTGCAGCAGATGATCAGGGTCATTTAGTCTGGATTCCTTCCAGAAACCGAAAGCACAGTGCTGCTTAAAGGCAGCCATCATACATATCGGACCTTTGTAGTCAAAAAAAGGCATCCCCCATTTTACTGTTTCGTTGATCAATGGTGATGCGCGATGAACAACCTCGCGGATATGGATTAAAATTGGTTTGGCAAAATCACCTGATTTGGCGATATAAGCGTCTATTCGGTCGTCAAATTGTCCCATGGTGAATAAAATTAATGGAATTCTATTTAATATCACTACCAAATGCTATTTTAAATTCGGATTGACATGTGACTATTTTAAACGGTCATGCGTCTGCTATATAAATTATCAATCTATGAAAAAGCTATTACCTTTTCTGTTTATCACTTTTATCAGTTGCGCCGTTGCCTTTGGTCAAGTTAAGAACGATTCTGCAAAGCACTACGTTGAAAAAGAGATCGTTCAATGGGATTTTACATCAAAAACTGTTGGCGACGACTTTACGATATATATCCATTTCCCGCCGGGCTATGACACCTCAAAAACCAAATACCCGGTGCTCTATATGACCGACGGCGACTGGAACATGACCGTTGCTATGAACTGTTTCAACATGCTCAGGCAGGATTATAATATTGCTGTGGAACCGCTCATCGTGGGTATCGGCTATGGCAATCGTCCCAATAAACGCTCAAGAGACCTTGACCCAGGCAAAGGCGGGCCTAAATTTCTGGAATTTATTCAAACAGAGGTTATGCCTTTTATAGAAAAGCAATATCGTGTGACTGATAACAAAACATTATATGGTTATTCGCTTGGTGGCATGTTTACTATTTACACCTTGTTTGAGCACCCCGGAATGTTTAATATGATAGGCATTGGCGCGCCAGGTAATGCCGGAAATGATCTGATGATCGAGGCGAAGAAATATTTCGCGACGCATAAAGATTTGAATACTAAAGTATTTTTAGGAGTGGGCTCGTATGAACACGAAAACGTTAAGCACATAGACGAGTTCAAGACTTACATTGACAAGCAAAACTTCAAAGATTTCGATCTGAGAACTGGCATTACGCCTGATGCCGCTCATGGAGCAGCATTAGCCCAGGTAATGCAGAATGCCATCAAATTTTTCTATTGTACTCAACATAAGCCAATTGCCATAGCTGCGAAAGAACTCAATAAATATACAGGCACTTATCAGATCGCAGGTAATGCTGATAGTAAGCTGATGTTTTATGTAGAAAAGAATAAGCTGTATCTTAAGGACGGCGAAATACCGCTACAAATGATTCCATTCACCAAAGACGGTTTCTTTTTTTATGAAAACGAAAAAATGGATATTGTTTTCAAAGAAGAATCAGGTAAAAGATATTTCCTTATTGAATCACCAAATGAGAAGCCAACCCGGTTCGATAAGGTAAATTAATCGTTGGGATTAATCTGTAACCAGGTTACCAAATAACTGGTTGTGCCAGCTCTCTTTAAACGGCACTTCCCATTTAGTTTCCAGTTGCTCCAGGTTTTGCACCAGGTTGTTGTATACTATGGTACTGGAATTGATCTTGCCTGATCTTAGCAGATCTTCAAATTCATCACGCGGCGCAGAAAGCACTTTTTCTCCTTCGCGATAAGCCAGATTAAAACGATCTAAAAGAGTGATGCCGAATTCCTGTTCCAGTTTTTTGATGAAGTTGACCGATTTATCGATAGAACAGCCGCTGGCTCCTGACTGGTTTTCATCAACGACCAGTATCAGAAAGCGGTTATACCTAATCTCGGCTTTGGCCTTCAATTGATGGTTGTGTGCTGTCCACTCGGCGGCGAACTTATTTAAAATTTCATGTAACTGTTTTACCTCATCATCGTATAGTTCCCTATCCGATTGGTATATCCATACTCTTGACTGTTCAGAAAATCGCATTTACAAAAATACCGAATTTCTTAACTTTAATAATACAAAATGTTGTCATGGTAAAATCAATTCTTACTAAGGCTAAAATTCTGGCAATACTTTGCACGATGGCGATTTGCTGCGCTTTTACCTATAAAATGGGCGAAAAAGAGTGGCTCGACTGGAGTAATAAATGCCTTTTGCAGACTTTCGACTCATCTACTGACACCAAATTGAAAAAATGGGAAATCGAGGTCACCCCACGGCATTTTATCCATTTCAGAAAAACTTATCAACATGGCAAGCAGGAATATTTTTCCTTCCACTTGACCAAATTAGACAGCGTAAATTTTCTGGGAGAAACCGTCAATGGCCAACTGGAATTTAAGACCGTTAATGACGACATCATCGTACAAACCTACGACGATCCGAAAGGCAACATCGATTCTATGGCGACTACTTTAATCATCCCGGTAAAGGATATGACGCCTGAAAAATTGGATAGCCTGAATAATGCGTTGGATTTTTTGAGGGACACCAAACTATAAGCCATTCGCCCTGGCGGTGATCTCAGCTATATCCAGCACCTGTATTTCCTGCTCTTTTTCGATACCCTTTACACCGTCACGCAACATAGTCATGCAAAATGGGCAAGCGGCGGCTATTACAGTAGCTTTACTTTCGAGTACGTCATTCATGCGTTCGATATTGATGTCTTTATTGCCTTTTTCGGGCTCTTTGAACATCTGTGCCCCTCCTGCCCCACAGCACAGCCCGTTTGAGCGGCAGCGTTTCATTTCAACCAGGTCAGCATCCAAAACCTCTAACGCTTTGCGCGGAGCCTCATATACATCATTGCCTCTGCCCAAGTAGCAAGGATCGTGGTAAGTGATGCGTTTGCCTTTAAAGCTTTCGCCGCCTTCGGCTTTTAGTTTGCCCTCATCTATTAATTGCTGTATGAGTTGGGTGTGATGGATCACTTCGTAATTACCACCCAGACCAGGATATTCGTTCTTGATGGTATTAAAGCAATGCGGACAACCCGTAACGATCTTTTTGAAATTGTAACCATTCAGCACCTGGATATTCATCATGGCCTGCATCTGGAACAAGAATTCGTTGCCTGCACGTTTGGCAGGGTCGCCTGTACAAGCCTCTTCGGTACCCAATACTGCAAAGCTGATCCCTACATGACTCAATATCTTACAAATATCACGGGTTATGCGCTGTGCACGCTCATCAAAGCTGCCGGCACATCCCACCCAAAACAATATTTCAGGTTCCTCACCCTGGGCCATCATTTCGGCCATGGTCGGAACCGTTATTTCGAATTTCGAATTTTCCATTTCGAATTTGTTCTTTTAATTACTGCTAACTGCTACTGCCAACTGCCTACTATTCTTCCTTCCAGTTAAACCTATCCGCCTGGCTATATTTCCACGGGGCGCCATTGTTTTCCACATTGCCAAACATATTGTTAAGGCTCGCAGGCGCTTGTGATTCTTCCATGACAATATAGCGGCGCATTTCAGTAATGATCTCCAGCGGATTGATATTTACCGGGCAGGCTTCCACACAGGCATTACAGGTGGTGCAGGCCCAAAGCTCTTCGCGGGTGATATAATTATCAAGCAGTGATTTATCATCCTTATAATCTTTCCCGTTTTTATCCAGACCATTGCCTACCTCCGTGACCCTGTCGCGGGTATCCATCATGATCTTGCGGGGAGATAACAACTTACCAGTCTGGTTAGCCGGACAAACCGATGTGCACCTGCCACATTCCGTACAAGTGTAAGCTTCCATCAGGTTTTTCCAGGTCAGGTCGGTTACATCTTTTGCTCCGAAACGGGCAATGTCTCCGGTATTCTCAGGAACAAATGAAGGATCAAGCATAGCCTTTACCTCGTTAGCAACCGATGCCATATTAGTGAACTTTCCTTTTGGGTTCAGGTTAGAATAATAAGTATTCGGAAAAGCCAGCAGGATATGGAAGTGCTTGGAATAAGGCAAATAATTCAGGAATGCCAAAATGCCAATGATATGGAACCACCAGCATCCGCGCTCAATCATCTCAAGCCCATTTGCACTATCAGGCAACAATGGACCAATCAGATTACTTACCGGGAAACTGCCTGCCTTAATATAATGACCAAAATTCAGCAACTGCAACTTATGATCAGCTGCATTCATGGTCAGGAAGGCGGTCATCAGTAATATTTCAATGATCAGGATATAATTGGCATCTGATTTTGGCCATGAAGTCATCTCAACGCCGCTAAAACGTTTTAAATGACCTATATTCCTTCTGATAAGAAAAGTAAAACAAGCTACCAGCACCAATACTGCTAGAAATTCAAACCCACCTATCAGCAAGTTGTACAAACCACCTAATGGAGCAGAGAAAATACGGTGTGAGCCAAATACGCCGTCTATCAGTATTTCAAGCACCTCGATATTGATAATGATAAAACCTACATAGATAAAAAAGTGCATCACCGCAGCGAATGGACGTTTAGTCATTTTGGTTTGACCTAGGGCAATTTTGGCCATCGTTTTCCATCTTTCGGCAGGATTATCCGAGCGGTCAGTATCGCGCCCAAGCAGTATGTTCCGCCTGATCTTACTTGCGTTTTTGCTAAAAAGATAAATTGCCGCCGCCAGGATGATGATAAATATGACCTGTCCAATCATTATGCTTGCATAGTAATTTTTTTCAAAGTTAATTTTTAAGTTGAAAAGTCAAAGGATGTCAGTTGATTGAGTTAAGTGGTTGGGTTAAGTTGATTGGGTTGAACAGTCAATATTGACTTTTTTCAAAAAAAATTTTCATAAACAAAAAAACGGAGTACATTTGCAGCCCCTACCACGGGAGTCCTTCGGACAACGGGATGGTATCATAGCTCAGTTGGTAGAGCAAAGGACTGAAAATCCTTGTGTCGCTGGTTCGATTCCAGCTGATACCACAAAAAGCCTTCAGATTAAGTTCTGAGGGCTTTTTTGTTTTTTGATGGTTTGCTACATCGATTATTTGCTTTCGGCAATCAGGATGGCAGCCAACTTATCGGGCATAGAAATAAATGGTGTATGACTGCTTTGCAGGGTATATGCTTTAGCCACTTTACCTGCTTTTACCATATACTGTTGTGCAGGGTAACTTATCGCATGGTCATTAACAGTATGGATATAGACTTTTCTAACGCTACCGAAATTTTCCTCAGTCAGGTGTACTGGTGTTGCAAGAGGTGCCAGCGGTTCCGGTTTTAGGTTAGCGGCGATATATTCCTGAACTTGCTGAGGGGCGTCGGCGGCAAAAATATCGGCTGCGGCCTCTTTGGATATGATTGCTGCGCCATGTGCCTGGTCAATAGTAAGGGATTTACCGATATGGGATGCAGGATCACCTTTGGCCAGCGATAAAAGGCTGTCGCCATCGTGAGGTAAAGCTGCTGCAACGAAGATCAGTTCTTTAACCTGGGCGGGAATTTCTTCTGCAACCTGGCTGATCACGAGTCCCGCAAAACTATGTCCCACCAGGACTACATTAGTGCGGGTGCCAATTGCTGCTTTTACCTGGTCAACATAAGTTTGAAAGGTGATACCGGCAAACGACGTGGTATCTTTTCCGTGACCTGCAAGGTTAACATTGATCACCTCTTCGCCCTGGGCCTTTAATAGAGGAGTCACCGCATCCCAGGAAGAAGCGTCTGACCAGGCTCCGTGAACAAGCACAATAGTTTTAGAATTGTTGTGGTTTGTTTTTTGGGCTTGAGCAGTAAAACCTAATACACTCATTGCCATCATTAATATTGTTGTTTTCATGTTTGTTTAATGCCTAATTGTTTAGGACATGACAAACATCGGGCTATGCCGTAGCAATAAGTTTAACCCAGGTTAAAATCGAAAAGCGGATGAAAAAAAGTTTTTCGTGGGACTCTTATTACTTCCTAACCATTCTTTTACGAATCCGGCTTAGTGACGGGCCCTGGATACCCAGGTAAGAGGCGATGTGATAAAGTGGTACCGAATTAAAAATATTTGGATGCTTTTCCATCATTTCCCGGTAACGGTCTTCCGGCGTTTTAAACAGGAACCCTTCGGTATTCACCATAACCTCGTGAAAAGCTGTTTCGGCAACAATCCTTCCAAAGCGCTCCCACTGGTGTGATTGGCTATAAAGTTCATTCAGGTGATCGATATGTATATATAGTATAAGCGAATCAACCATCGCTTCAGTATAATAATCACAGGCTGTCTGGGCTAAAAAGCTTTTATAGGACGCGACAAACTGGTTATTTGTAAAAAACAGCATATTCTTTTCTTCACCCGTTTGGCTATTTACCCGGTATATCCTGAACACGCCATTGATTACAAACCCGAGGTGCTTACAAACATTTTTGTATTCGTTATAAAACTCACCTTTTTTATATTGCTTCAACTTCCAGTAAGGCAATGATAGATCAAATGCTTCCGGTTTCATACCGGCAGACCCTAAAATAGTGCGCAATAATTCTATTTCTGTTTTATTTTCTGACATGCGGTAAAAATATCAATTATAATAATACCACAAGTGTTCACGCTCACAACGCCGTGAACGCTCGTGAACACCTACGTTTTCCCACTCCCGTCACCGAAACGTCTTTTCTTTATTACTTCCGGCAAACAATCCTCATTTAGGCTATTGTTAACTTTGCTGCACATGCTTCCTACATCTGCTATAACAACATCTCAACTCAAAAATCAACGGATTTCGACTATACTGGCGTTTGCCTTGTTGCCGCTGTCGGGGTTCGCTACAGATATTTATATTCCTTCGCTGCCCAATATGGGTGCCGATATGCACATTAGCAGCATACAGGTACAATTAACCCTAACGCTGTTCCTGATCAGCTACGGCACCTCCCAATTGTTTCTGGGGAGCGTTTTAGATTCCTACGGACGTTATAAGTTCAGTATGGGCGCATTACTCGTGTTTATCCTGGCGAGTGTAGTCATTGCTGTCACCCATAATATTTATGTGATCTATGCCATGCGCATCATCCATGGCATTACCGTTGCTATGATCGTCATAGCTAAACGGGCTTATTTTGTGGATGTGTATGAAGGCTCGCAGCGACAGCATTACCTGAGCATGTTTACCATCATTTGGTCTGCCGGACCGATAGTGGCGCCCTTTTTAGGCGGTTATTTTCAAAATACATTCGGCTGGCAGTCCAACTTTTATTTCCTGGCGGCGATGGCATCGGTTATAGCTGTGCTGGAACTTTTATATAGTGGCGAGACTATCCGCCACCGCACACAGTTCCATATAAAGAAAATAGCGGCAGTGTATACCGAAATGATCAAAGAAACCACGTTCAGTCTCGGTATCCTGATGCTGAGCTTTGCTTATTCCATGGTGATCATGTATAACATGACCGGTCCCTTTATTATCGAGCATCACTTTAAATTTACACCGGTGGTTGCCGGTTATTGCTCGCTCGTACTTGGATTTGCCTGGATGGTTGGCGGATTTATAGGCAGGGCGCTCATCAACCGGCCATTTTTTAGTAAGCTGTTCGTCAATATTTTGCTGCAACTGGCCGTGGTTACTTTAATGTTCGTCACTGCAAAATTTGTGAGCAATGTTTACCTGATGGTGTTCTTTGCTTTTGCCATACACGTAGGCGCCGGCTTTACCTATAATAACTATTTCACTTATTGCCTGGGCCGTTTCCCTAAAAACGCGGCCATGTCCGGCGGGTTTACCGGCGGCATGGTGTATGTTATCCTCTCGCTGCTTACTTACGTGGTAGTGGCCGTCATCCCCGCTAAAGATCAGCTTAATTTGAGCTATAGCTATATGGTGTTTATAGCGTTATCGGTTGTGGTGATGTTGGTGTTGTTTAGGTTGAATAGGAAGCCGGGAGCGGCGATAAGGGGTTAGCGAATGCATTAACCTCTGTGCAAGTCAGCAACAAATCTTAGTCATCATTCACGTCTTTTTTAAATTGGAAAGAAAGCCGCATTTTTGATTATTGATTGTAAATAAAAAACACCAAAGATGAATTACAACATATCATTTTCGGAGATGAACCGGCTGGCCAAGCAAGCCAACTCAATAAAGCCCAGCGTTTCCTTAGATCAAATGCGGAAGCAGGCCTTGCTATTGAAAAACAATAGCTGTTCAAAAGGAAAGAAGAAGCAGCACTCCTAGCATTCGCTGAGCCAATAGAGCTCTGTTGGGAGACCCTGCTAGGACGAAGCCCACTTCTCTAGTTTATCCAAGAATCAGGGATTAACGCCCGGTCATCTTTATCTAGCTCATCGTCTCTCCATCGCTTGATCTTTACGATATTTTCAAAACCCGTCCACGCATACTCACCAACGTGTTCAAGTATAATAATTTGTAATCCCCCTTTTGTTCTTTCGACGGCGCTATTTAATACTTCAAATATCTTTCTCACCCGGTCGACATCCTCACTATTTTTTAATATCTCCTGGTCTGTCTCCGGGAAATAAACTTGGGTAGGCTGATCCAAAAAGATGAAATTGGGTGAAGGATGCTTTTTCTGTCCTAAGAAAAATTCATGAAAAGCAAGTATTGTAGATAAGTGATAGGCCATAAAATTCGACCCGCTGCCGATTTCATACAGTGCATCTCTTCTTCCTGTTTCAGACACAAAAGTTAACGTCAAGTCCTTTTCATTGAATTGAATCAGTTCTGCGTGATTTTCAGCTTTAAATATTCCAGCATAATAGGAAATTACATCTGTGATTTTCTTTTTTGCCCTTCTTACTTTATTAGCAATTACTTCATTATTGATCTGCTCAAGAATAAACTCTCTGCGCTTTTCTAAAATATCTATTCGTTCCAATATCGACTGCTCATCTGCTGAAGCCTCAAATGTCCCTACTTCAGTTTCTATCTTCCCGGCAAAACGGTAGATACTATTTAAAGTATTTAACTGATTATTTGGCGTCTCGCTGCTTTTGCGTAACACATCAAGTTCCTGACGAATTTCGTTGATCTTAACTATTAAAGTTTGTATTTCGCCCGAAACTTTACGCTGTTCGGACCTCAGAACTGTTCCGTTATCGTTTAGCTGTGTGCCTTGGGATATAATTTGGTTATTGGCGACTATTAAGGAATTAATATAAGTTTTGCCATTGGTTGTTTTTGTTTTGCAGAATGGACACTCTTCTTCATGTTTGGAAAGCAATTCGTTAAACCAGCTGCTTGTTTTGAGCCGATTATGTTGTTTAAGCAAATTATCGCGATAACTGATATTGCTCTCAACCAGATTATTTAACAGTTCTTGTCTATGTTTTAAGTTTTGTAATTCATAGGCATAGTTTAGTTCAGAGGTGGTCAATTCTGCAATTCGATTCGAGGTATTTGCAACCGCATCCAAAGGCGTTTGTATTATATTCAAATCATTTACCTCAGATGGGACTAATTTTAATCTTTGTATATAGTCCGTCGTAGTCCAATCCTCACTAGAGTAAGCCTCGGAACGTAAAAGCCCGAATTCCTTTGCCTGTACATAATAGCCCCTTAGTAATCCGATAATCCGGTTAACATTTCTTTGTTTTTTTTCCAATTCTTTGGTTAAGTCATACAGGTCGCGATCTATCTGCTTGATTTCTTCTCGGAATTCAAGGTATTGATTGTCGACCGCCTGCAAAATATAATTAAAGATATTAATCAGTTTTTGACGATGTGCCATGGAATCAGTTCTGTAAAACAGACTGATTTGGTTAGCGATAATATATTGAGGCTGAAATAAAAATGAAGTAAAATCACGAAAGCTTGGATGAGAATCAAAACCAGTTTTGTAACCCGAATCGTTAATGTCAATGTCGGTTAGGTCGGCTATATTATTAAGTCTTTTTTTAACAGCAACTACGTTAATATTGCTGGATATAGCTGAAGGGATGGTTAGGTTTTTTGCCTCAGAAATGTACATATCACCAGATGAAATATGATCCCCTGGCTCTCTCCTTGCAACGATCATTTCAATTTTGCTCTCTAAAATCAAGTGCAAACCAAACCATTCAGTGTAGTTGCGGATTTTTCCTGTAGGTATTCGGCATTTATTGCTGCATAAACAATAATCTACTATTGCGATCAAAGCTGATTTACCTTTCTCGCTGCCACCGGTTACGACATTAACTTTATCTAAAGAAAATTCTATTACACGAGTGGTATTTGCATTATTCTTAGGTATTAGAAAGATTGACTTGATGCGGAATTCCATTAAAATCGCAGATTAAAATATAGTGAAATTTCTGATTCATTAAATTGGCCGAACCATGCGCCAATTCTCCTTGAAGCGTTTATGATGTTGGTATAATCTTCATTTTTAAAAATGCCCTCTTTAACTTTTGCAGGCAACGATTTGGCATTAGGGATAACAAGCCCGGATTCCCTATCAAACGTTATTAAACCACTTACCGATCCTAAATAAATAGATTGTAGAGTAAGATTAGCCATGTCTTCCATTCGTTCCTGCAAACCGGAAAATAGATCTTTATTATCATCAATAGCCCGCAAAAGGCTTCCGCCTTTAAAGTTTCGTTCCTTGATCCCACTTACTACTCTTTTGTTCAAGCATAATGGCAGTACCGGCATAGTAACCATCAACGAAGGTGATTCCTGCTTAACATGGTTCATGCGAAAGTTTTTTGAAAACTCCCAAATTGCATGTGCGCCTATTGCTTTGTTTTGGAATATTTCAAACTCGTTTAATGCCATTTTTTATTTTGTCTTTTTTAATGTAGCCCATTTAGGATGCCATCCTAACCTGATCTGGTCGGATAAGTAATGGTATGAGCCCCGATAAGTATAACCTTGTTCCGGCTCGTAACTGTTCAATTTTCCTTTATAAACTATACAGGTATGGTAAACCTCATAACCGACTTTAACATGGTCGGGTTCACTTGCGAACTTAAATTTGGGTTTAGAAATACTTTTCCAGTACCCTAAAAGATCTTCAAAGTATAATTCGAATTTACGTTGTGAAATTTCACCATCTAGTGCGATGCGGCTTCTTTCAGTCGCAGCTCTTATAAAGTCGTGTATTGCTTCTATTACCTCTTCTTCATCACAGCCAATCATATGTAACTGCTCTACGTAATTTCGGCCTTGATTCTTTTCAATATCCTGATCGCTAACCGGTAAAGAGTCAACCGTTTTTTCATAAAATGATTTCTTTTTGTAATCTGCAACGAGTTGGTTGTACTGTTGATTAAACGAAGAAACTTTAATCAGCCCCGCTTCTCGGTTACGCCATTTTTCTATCAAATCCTCCGCAACATATCCGAACAGGCTGCGATAGATGTAATCGAATGGAAGATCATCAGCCAAACTTAGGTTACTTTTGAGCGTCTTTTTCAAGGCACCCGAATTGTGGTTATAATCAGCATCCATAACAACGATCTTGTCGACAATCTTTATCAGCGTCTCTCTGGGACAGTTCATAACTGATTCGGCATAAACCTTTAATGATTTTGGGAGCTTGGCTGCTGTCGCCAATAATGAATCAATAACTTTATTCATACCGGCTTTATCCGAGCTTTTACTTTTGTCGAGTTCAAGTATTAAGCGATTTTTGGGTATCTTTTTGTTAGTTAGAAAAGAAAACATCGCGTTGTCAGCATCAACTTTACCGGATGTTACTGCTTCAATCCAAATGTGTAAAGTCTTCCAAAGGTCTTCGCTTTGATTGCTATATGGAATACGTGAAGTTTGACTATGTTTAGCTTGCTCATAGATTTTTTTTATACTACTTCCTTCAACTAATTGGACGGTTATGTCGTCTTCAACTTCGACGCCCACAATAGCATCAACAGAGGAAGAACTTAACCATATCAACGCCCGTTCGATTTGATATAAAAAACCTAGGAAGCTGCCATCGGCACTGTGAAGGTTATTGAGATCCTCCATCGATAATAATTGGTTTAGAGTATTTTACTAATAACTTCAAATATAGTATTTAATAGTATTACATCATTCTAAATAAACCAGTTATAAAAATGAACATACCTACACGGCTCAACCATCCCGCTTGAACCCCAAAAATTACAGAAATCTATGCAACCAAAAATGCTTATTGTTGACTATTGCCCCCCGGTTCAAGCGTCCCGCTTACAACCGCCTGCTACAATACCAAAAAATATTCAGCATATTTATACCATGCAACGCAATGCCTCAACCGACGCCCTCTCCCAGTCTGTTTAAGTATAAAAATAATTGTTAAAGTATAAATCAATTTAATGACGGCCTGCAAATGCTGTTGTTATAAACCGAATTGCTTATGAAAACCCTTAAAAAAATCAGGCAGGTTATTTGCCAGGTATTGAGTATGATTTTTATCATTTCTATCGCAGACCTATCCTATGCGCAAGGCATAAAAACAAAAGCGGTGACCATGAACGAAGTAGCAGACCGGATTACCATCAAGGAGTTGATAGACGGCTATTCGCATTATGCGGACAGAAGGGATGCTGAAGCACAAGCCAACCTTTTTACACCTGATGGAATAATCGAAATTTACGAAGGTGAGCCTAATGCCACAAATAAACCGAAGGCAATTATCAAAGGACGCGAGGCCTTGAAGAGTGGATTCGCCACATTAAAAAAATATGATGTCACGATGCACTTTAACGGGCAAAGCGATATTCAGCTTAGCGGTGATAGTGCAACCGGTGAGACCTATTGCCTGGCGCATCAATTCTGGAACGAAAACAATCAGCGGATATTGATGACTATAGGTATCAGGTATTATGATACGTTTGTCCGTATTGATGGAAAATGGTTTTTTGCTAAGCGCAAACTTATATTTGATTGGACGGATAGAAGGGTCTCTACGCCAAGAAATCCAGGAGAATAATCGTGATTCCTCCCCTCCAATTCAAGCGTCATGCTTATAACCACGCAGAAAGACAAAATGCCAAGAGCACATCACTCAATCAGTTTGGCTATTTGTTGTAGTGGAATGGCATCGGCCAGTTCCAGTATTTGTGAATCTGTACAATCAGTTACTTTAAAGGTAAACAGTGCGCTTCCCAGGGGTATCTGCAGTTCGTAGCTGTTTTTATCGGCGGTGCTTCCGGTCTGTTTCTCCAGTCTTGCTTTGTAACCCTGTACCTTCACTATTTTATCCTTACCGTGGCTCATCATCCCCAGCATCGGCGTATTTAATATCGCATTGGTCATAGCGATCAGCGGGGAATTATCAATAATTATTACATCGGCGCTTTGCTTAGCCTGCGCGTAGGAGCGGCGTATAGTGGCGCCTACGAAACCAACATTAGACGAAACGTTGTCATCCTTGGCGGTGCTTTGCATTGCACCCATTTTCGGCGGCAGCAACTTCAGCACCTCTTTACCAATGGTCAGGTCAACTTCCTGCATAGCCTGCTGCAAAGCAAAGTGCGCATCTTCCAGTTTGCCCGCGCTGTAGGAAGTTTTAGCGGTGGCCATCGCCTTATTGAAATCCTGCGCCAGACAAACATTTGCCGTGGCGACTATTGCGATCAAAAAGATAAAAACTTTCATAATTATTTTTCCCCAAGCATCTTTTTTATACCATCTATATCAAATGAGTTGGCAGTGTTCATCACTTCCTGTTCGTTAGCGAAATTGATACACTCCCAAACGATCATGGAAGACTGGCCCAGCGATACGATCAGCGTATAGCCGGTACTATCTTCATATTGGATAATGGCCTTGTTACCTTTCACCTTGATCTGCTTAAAGTTTTGTTTGGCATTGCTGGTCTCCACCATGGTAGCATTGGTGAAATACATTGCCGCCAGTCCCGCATAAAGGCCGGCATTGCCTACGGTCATGGTCAACTGCTTGTCGCTCTTATTTTTCCAGACCCGCTGGATGCTCAGGTTGCTCCAGCCCCATTGGGTACTCATAACCACGTCCTTGGTAAGGTCTGCGTCCAAACCATCGCTGGTTGTAGGCAACGACTTCAATATCTGGTTACCCAACTGGATTTCCACGCCCATCAGCGCCTGCTGCAGGGCATAACGGGAGTCGCTGTATTTCTTAGCTGCATGCGCTGATTCCGCGTCCGCCATTTGAGCCTTTACATCCGGCGGTGGCGTATTGCTCAAACCGCCGCCACCCTTGTTGACTGGTTTCCCGGAAGAAGAGGATGATGTGGTGCTGTTGTTATCAGTCTTTTTATCGACAGTGTTACTGACGGCATCGCTCACCTTGTTCTTGAGCTTTTTTAAAAGGCTCTGCGCAGAAGCGGTGTGAACAAACATGACCCCAATAAGAAAGCAGGAGAAGTATAAGGTACGTTTCATAACATCACAATTACGTTGCTATCAACGTATTAAACCTAAAGATTTAAATCGGATTCCGCAAAGTTTATTGAAAAAAACGTAACAGGTATGTTACGTTTAAAGGGGCCTATTAAGGCCTCGTCTGTTAATGCGTCAGTTGTTGGTCAAACGCCAAGTTGCTGCGCTAGCCCAATAAGCAGCCCGTCAGCTGCCCGAATGTAACAAAGCCGGTAAGAGTTTTCATATTGAGTTACTTCGCCAACCAGCTGGGCGCCATGTTTTTCTTTAAGTCTTGTCACCAGCTCATCAACATCTTCAACCGTAAACATCGCCCGCAGGTAGCCCAGCGCGTTCACAGGGGCCGTGCGATGATCTGAAACAATTGCCGGTCTGAAAAATTGAGAAAGTTCCAGTCGGCATTGGCCATCGGGGGTGACCATCATAGCAATTTCCACGCTTTGATTACCAAGTCCGGTTACACGTCCAGCCCATTCACCTTCTATCATGGCACTGCCCTCCAGCTTCAGCCCTATCTCCTGGAAAAATGAAACGGCTTTATCGAGGGATTCAACAACTATCCCCATATTGTCCATTCTCAATAATTTGTTTTGCACCATGGTTTTTTTATTGTATTAAAGGTAACAATATCATCAAACCCATGTTTTATTAAAAACCTACTGAAAGTATAACTGCAATATTTTTGTCGCTACCATAGCTACGCGGCAGTATTTGGATTATTGAGCAACAGCGGTTCCAGGTTTTCCAGCAGCCGGATATAAAGTTTGATCCCGTTTTTTATTTCCTCGATCTCGATATATTCATCCGCCGAGTGCGACCTGGCCGAATCACCGGGGCCCAATTTGATTGATGGCATATTCAGCCAGCCCCTGTCTGACGAGGTAGGAGAACTATAGGTATTGCAACCCAGGCATATGCCGGCTTTTACCAGGGGGTGATCTTGCGAAATTGATGAAGCTTTTAAAGCCCCGGGCCTAAGATAAATTTCGCCGTGCACATGTTCGCGAATGCTGGCCAATATTTGATCCTGGGTGTAGGTATCATCATTGCGTATGTCAACCGTAAAACTGCATTTGGAAGGCACTATATTGTGCTGCACCCCGGCATTGATCATTGTTACCGTCATTTTAACGGGCGTGGCTTCATTTAAGGTCGATTTAAACCGGTAGCTATCAAACCATTCAATATCTTTTAAACATTTATAGATTGCGTTATCACCCTCGTCTCTGGCAGCATGCCCGGGTTTTCCGGCATAGCAGCAGTCGATCACAAAATTTCCTTTTTCTGCGGTAGCTATCTGCAATAAGGTCGGTTCGCCAACTATGGCCGCATCAATCTGTCCCAGTTTCGGCAAAATCGAACAGATACCCTTATCTCCTGAGTTTTCTTCTTCGGCGGTAGCTGCCAGGCAAAGATTAAAACTAAGCCCGCGGTAGCAATAAAAATTCATGAAAGCAGCAATAAGTGACACTAAACATCCCCCAGCATCATTACTCCCCAGGCCATAGAGCTTGCCTTTGGTTATTTCCGGGCAAAACGGGTCATTGGTATAATTTTCATTGGGGCTCACGGTATCCAGGTGTGAGTTTAACATTATGGTAGGCTTGGTAGGATCGTAGTATTTGTTAAAGCACCACACATTGTTGTCTTCGCGGAAGCTTTGGATTGAATAGTTATTTAAATATTCCTGCACAACATCGGCGGCCTGTTTTTCCTGACCGCTGAGTGATGGTGTTTCGATAAGCTTTTGCAGCAGCAATACCGCATCTGTAAACAATTTATTATTGACGTTATTTACAGGCAGGATATGTTGTTTTATGATAATATCCTGTGTAATATCTGATCTCGATATCATAATAGTTAGTTTTTGTTTGGGTCGAACAGCATGGCTGTGCATAAGCAGTTGCACCTGTTCTTACTTGTTAATACGTTATAGTTTACACAGCTTTTGCAGCCTTCCCAGAAAGTTTCAGCTTTTACTATCTCAGAATAAGTAACCGGCTCAAAACCCAGATGGGTATTCATTTTCATAATCGCCAGGCCAGAGGTAATACTAAAAACCTTTGCCTCTGGATATTTTTGACGTGAAAGCTGAAATATTTGTTGTTTGATCCGGGAGGCGACTCCCTGGTTGCGGTATTGCGGTGACACGATCAGCCCGCTGTTGGATACGAATTCGCCATTATCCCAAGCTTCAAAGTAAGAGAACCCAACCCATTCTCCTGTTCTGGTTAAGGCAATTACTGCTTTGCCCGCATCTATTTTTTCTATAATCGATTTCGCCGATCGCTTAGATATTCCTGAGCCCCGCGCTATGGCAGAGCTTTTTATTTCATTAATTATTTCGTTTGCATAGGTTACGTCCCCCGGCTCAGCCGTCCGGACAATTATTCGGTCATCATCCATCTTTTTATTGGTTATTTCAGTCGAAATGATTTATATCACTCTACTGTGCCATGCGTCGTGCCAAAAGAATGCCGGAGTCGATAACGGGCAATAACCCTGTTGTTACGCTTTGATTATCAACAAAATGCCGGGCAGATACAATTTCCCAGTCAAAGTAAAGGCCACTCAAAATGATAGGCTTTTATCATATTTAGCGTATTCCCACCGCCGGTTCAAGAACATGGGGCCCTATTTTGATTTGAAAAATATTATCTTTATCCTATCTATTGATTAATTCATGAATAAACGCGTACTCATTATTGAAAACGACCATGATATCCGCCTGATCGTTGATTATATATTACAGGAGCAGGGTTTCGAGACGCTAAGCATTCCCGAGCCGGAGGAGCTTTCGGACATTCTGAACTTTCGCGCCGATGTGATTCTGCTGGATGAATTTGTCAATAGCCAACCGGGCCATCGCTTATGCAGGAAGATTAAAAACATCCCAAGGTTGGCAGCTATCCCCGTTATCATATTGTCTACAGCTAATGATATCGAACTTATTGTAAAGGAATGTGATGCAAATGATTATATCAGCAAGCCTTTTGATATTGAACTGATGGTGGACAAGGTGCTTCGTATAGTTAATCACCAGCCACTGCCTTTCGGGGCGCTGGGTGAATAGTAATGAACGAGCGAAGATCAGAAATGCTTTACTGTTTGCTATTAATCTGGTAAAATGACCGGAGAAAGTTCAGGTGTGAAGGTTTATTGACCGCTCTTTTCAAAAAATCTTCTTTCAGTTGAAAATAACCGGACACCTCACTGGCAGCGTTCTCATCAATTGCTTTAAATCCCATTGACCAGTCGGCGAAACTGCGTTTTTGTTCATATCCGTCGGTTAGGAGCATTACATGATGATGGCGCTCATCCTGCAGGATGCGGTCGTATATTTTCCGGACATCCCGTTCACGCCCCTCGAGCAATTGCATAAAACGCCCCTCCAATTTGTTCAGGAAGCGGCTTTGCATATATAGCAGCATTCCTGTGATACCATACTGTTCATTATTTCGCCGGGATTGTTCAAGCAAATTTTGAAGTTCCTGCTCGGGCATCAGCTTTGTAGCTGTGCTGATATAAATGAGATAAAAGGTGCGTCGTGATGGGATTGCTGGCATATAGGGTAACAAACGGGCAAATATATTATTTGAAATGACAATCTCATACCCCTAGCCGGTTTAAACAACCACACATAACGCCCTAATATTGTCGCGATCCACCCGTCATAATGTCGATTTCATACAGCACAAAGTCCTGAAATGCTATCGATATTTGTTTTGTCAATAAAAATCAAACTAAATCAAACACATATGAAAACTTTACTCAAAACAAACAATCTCCTTAAGTCAGTTCTGCTGATTGCGATCATTTGCTTTACAGCATTGCAATCAAACGGACAACAGCTTAAACCCGCCGCCAGTGGCTACGCACCTGTTAACGGCACTAAGATATATTACGAAGTATATGGGGAGGGCAAGCCCATAATTTTGCTACATGGTGCTTTTATGACCATTGAGATGAATTGGGGGCAAATAATACCTGAGTTGGCAAAAACAAGAAAAGTAATTGCCATGGAAATGCGTGGACATGGGCATACCCCATTTTCAGAAGGAAAATTGGAACTTGCTACTATGGCAATCGATGTGAAAGGCGTAATGGACTACTTAAAAGTTGAAAACGCCGACGTTGTCGGATACAGCATGGGAGGTTCAATAGCTTATGAGTTGGCCATTCAAAATCCTAAAAGTGTAAACAAATTAGTGATCATTTCTTCTACCTATAAAAGCAGCGGCTGGCTGCCCGCAGTATCTGATGGGTTTAAAAACATGAAGCCCGAATTTTTACAGAATACTCCTTTAAAGACGGGATATGATGCCGTAGCGCCCGACAAAACAAAATGGGTTCCTTTCTTAGAGCAGATGATCGCTTTTGTCAAGACGCCATTTGACATGGGTGACGCCAATATTGCGAAAATTACTTCGCCGGTATTAATTATTTCGGGCGACAATGATGGTTTGGATAAAGTCGAGTTGGCAAAAACGTATCAACTATTGGGAGGTGGCGTATCTGCTGATTTAGCACCAATGCCAAAATCGCATTTGGCTATTGTCCCGTCACAATCACATGTTGGCCTGATGATGCAGACGACTACGATATTAGGTTACTTGAACGGGTTTTTAAAGTAAACGTCAACTATCAACTAAATTAAAAAGCCCTCAGCTTTAAACTGAGGGCTTTCTGTTTGACCGGACCGATAGCCATCTTATAAATAACTCTTCAGTTCCCGGTAAGTTCTGTCACTATGCCTTAACCTGGCAAGTGCTTTATCCTTTATCTGTCTTACACGCTCCCTGGTCAGGTTGTATTTTTCGCCTATCTCTTCCAGACTTAATGGCTGCGAACCTCCCAAACCAAAAAACAGCTCAACAATCTCCCTGTCCCTTGCTTCAAGCATCTTCAGGCTTCGCGAAATTTCGGTTCGCAACGAGTCGTCCATCACTTCTTTATCCGTGCCATATCCAGGATTTTGCAAAACATCTAACAGCGTGTTATCTTCCTCGCTGGAAAATGGCGCGTCAACAGATATATGCCTGCCTGCGCTCGCCAATGTTCCCGACACTTTTTCAACCGTTAACTCTAAAGTTTCTGCAATTTCTTCTACGGTAGCTGCTCTTTCGAGATGTTGTTCCAGTTCAGAGGAAGCCTTGCTTATTTTGCTCAGATCGCCGACTTTATTTGCCGGCAGGCGTACCATTCTTGCATGATCTGTAATGGCCTGGAGAATGGATTGGCGTATCCACCAAACAGCATACGAAATAAATTTGAAGCCCTTGGTTTCGTCAAACCGTTTTGCCGCTTTGATCAGTCCAAGGTTACCTTCGTTGATCAGGTCGCCTAGAGTTAATCCGGAACTTTCATATTGCTTCGCAACCGAAACTACAAATCGCAGGTTAGCACTTGTCAGGCGTTCCAGGGCCGCCTGGTCGCCTTGTCTTATTTTCTGTGTTAAGATCACTTCCTCTTGCGGCGTCACCATCGGGATCTTTGCAATATCAGATAAATATTGTTGTAATGACGCAGACTCACGGTTCGTGATCGACTGACTTATTTTAAGTTGTCTCATTTATCAAAATACCTTTCTTAGTGAATGCTAAAGATTGTGTGCCTTAAATGCGCGTAGTAATTATTGCTTAAACAAGCGAAATAGCTAAAAGCTGATGCGGTCAAATGAAAGGAATCGCTACAAATCTTCAACGCACAAAGATACACACAAACGCTCCAAAATTTGTCGACTGGATGTAAAGAAACGACTGAATATCAGAGCAAATCAAGCTAAAAAGGTAATTTGATAACAAATAAAATACCGTTTGGTTTTATTTATTTCTCAATTCGCCACTTGCTGACCTGGTCTGGAGAAATTGATCTTCGACTCATTAGCCATTATAATGTATCCCTTAAAGTCATTTATGATCTTCAGCATATGCTCTTCATGGGCAGGAATGGGCTGTGTACTTCCTCCACTCAATTCAACTGTCTCTTTTTCGAATATCAGGAGTGCCTTACCAGATTCAACGATCAGGAATGCATCAGATGTAGCGACATGTCTCGGCATACTATGGCCTGCGGTAAACTCTACTTCAACCACCTTATAGTGATCCGTTACCTGTATTTGTTTCATATCATTTGCTGTTTGTTCAATTCAATATCGTTTAAACTATGGTAAAGCCTGGGCCGCTTCTCATCCTATCCAGCTTGCTCATAAACATGGTTGCCATTATTCCGGCTTTTTGCTTGGCTTCGATCGCCACAGGCCCCGCAAAGTTTGCATCAATAGTTTCGCTGAATAGTTCCAGCCATCTTCCAAAATGTTCCGGTGCAATGGGTAGCGGCGCATGTTTCGCAAAAGGGTTTCCTTTAAATGCCGCCGCGCCAAACAACACGGCGTTCCAGAAGGCATACATTTTATCCAGGTGGGGCCGCCAATCGGTAATAACCATGGCAAACACAGGGCCGATCAGGTCGTCCTGACGAACCTTGTTATAGAACTCGTCTACAAAAAGCTGTATATCTTCCAATCCGGTTATGTCTTTCATCGTTATTTTAAAATATAAATACCTTTTTGTCCTTTATTGAAGTAAAAATTTTTATTTCTTTAACACCGCAATACCCAGGTTCAAATCCTCATTAAACTCACCGATCTTGGTTGTCTTAAGCAGTGCCTGTATTTGGTTACGGATAGCTTTAAAATCATGATGTATTGGGCATGGATTGTCTTCCGAACATTGCTCCAACCCCAGACCACATCCGGTAAAGATGCTATTGCCATCCACGGCTTCCACTATTGATGATAGAGGCATGTTTAAAATCACGTCATCCACATAAAAGCCGCCGTTGGGCCCTTTGGCTGACTGTATAACTCCCCTCCTGCTCAGATCCTGCAATATTTTAGCCAGGAAATGTTCGGGAGAATCAATCCCCGTTGCGATTTCCTTTATACCTACGCGACCGCCATTGGCAGTTTTTGCAGCGATAAAAAACACCGCCCGCATAGCATATTCACAAGTCTTTGAAAATATTCCCATTCGATTACAGCACAAATATAAAATAAACAATTGAAATAAAAGAGTTTTTTATCTTTTAATAAACTGTGCGTAGCAATTTTGGTCAGATGCCTGTTTTAAAAACCGTCATCAAAAGGGTATCCCGTTCGTCATTTTTTAAGATTTTGTACCCCTTTAATCATAACAATAAAAAGTTCTACTACTTGCTTGCTCTTTTTCAATCAATTAGCTTAACTTGTGTCAGAATAACACATTGATAACCTGAAATTATATACAATTTGAAGCCAATGAAACTTCTTTGCAGAAATATTAGCCTGATTGCAGTCGGACTTGTCGCTAATGCATTATGCACCAACTATGCGTCAGCACAATCTCCAAATATCTCAGAAAAACCGCGAATTGTAGTTACCTGCGACCCAGAGCTGGATGATAATAATTCGCTTATCCGTTTTTTGATGTACAGCGATGGGTTACAGGTGGAAGGGCTCATTTATGCCAGTAGCGGTTATCATTGGACAGGTGATGGAAAAGGCACCAAATGGTATGTCCCTAACCGGGAGTATTCGCGCTTTGGTTTGAATTTATGCCCATGTGAGTCCTGGCGATGGGCCAAAAATGAGCGCTTTATTCACGACGCCGTTGAAGCTTATAAAAAGGTATACCCCAATCTCAAGGTGCATGATCCGGATTATCCCTCGCCGGAGTACCTGCTATCAAAAATTCGCTATGGGAATATCCAATTCGACGGGGACATTTCTAAAGATTCGCCGGGATCAGACCTAATCAGGTCTTTGATATTGGATGACAAACCGGGGCAACTGTACATTACCGCATGGGGCGGGCAAAGTACCATTGCACGCGCACTTAAATCAATCCAGAACCAATATGAGTATACGCCGGCTTGGGAGACTATTAAGAAGAAGATATCACGCAAAGTAGTTTTGTTACCGTCAGGCGATCAGGACGATACTTATGCAACCTACATTAAGCCTAATTGGCCGGACATTGAATACCGCGAATTTAAAAATGGTCCAAACTACGCTTATGCGGCACAGATAGGAGCAAAAAAAGAGGATTCGGTTTATATGACATCTGAATGGATGAAGAAAAATATATCAGATCGCGGTCCTTTGGGGGCTTTGTACAGGGTTTGGGGTGATGGTAAGCAAATGGTAAAGGGTGATAAACTGGATTTTTTTGGTATAGCAGGTCATTCTGCAGAGCAATTAAAAAAGATGGGCTATGTAGTTTGGATGCCAATACAGGCTAAAGGATCGTGGCTAGGCGAAGGTGATGATGGTACCTTTATGGATATGCTTGGTAATGGGCTGAACGCTTACGAGGCAAACTCGCCCGGGGGATGGGGTGGCCGTATCGCCAGGGGGGCTCCAAATTTCTCTTTCCTTCCCGATTCTGCTTCAAAAGACACAAGCGCCGGGGCTATGGCAGCTGCACTGGGCTCAATGAACAAGCAGGTGAGTAAAAATGCGCCATATCCCAATTTCTTTCCTGCGGCCCAACTGGATTTCGCAGCCCGCCTTAAATGGTCGGTGACCACTAAATATGCTAATGCAAATCACGCGCCCATTGTAAAAATTCCAGGGCCACAAGTAATCCTGGCATTCCCGGGAGAAAAATTGCGCATCAACGCAGATGTTTCGGATCCCGACGGTAATGCCGTGTCTCTCAAATGGTGGCAATTCCAGACCGAAACAGATGGTAAGATTATTACGATCAGCAATCCTGCATCGGCGCAGACAGAAGTTAGTATTCCTAAGGACGCAACCCCGGGTCAGACTATCTATTTGATCCTCGAAGCCACTGACAATGGCTCACCTGCAATCACACGATATCGGCGCGTCAATATTATGGTTAAGAAGTAGAGACATGGTTTATTCGTCTGCAAACTTGCGTTACTGGTACAAATAGAACTTCAGTGTATCCGACTGCATAGCGGTAAAAATACCTAGGCCATTGGTCACATTAGTTGGTATATTCAAAAGGTTCTGCGAATTGGAGCCCAAAGCATTGCTTTTCATCAGGTCGATATATTCCTGGTTGACGCGAAGCAGCACTACCTGGTAATGTCCATAGTAAGGGAAACTATTGTTCACAACATAATAAACTGGCTTTCTTTCAGTATTGATCGAAAAAATGTTAGAAGCGCCATTCCGCACAAAGCCGCCGTTTACCGGGAAGAAAGAGTCATCGATATTATCGAATACAAGCACATGATTAAGTGAATCAGGGTTGTCCCAGGTAAACTTATTCAGCGTATCAGCCTGGACACTTGGTGTACTGGTATGAGCGTAATAAGCACTATCGCGTTGGGTAGCAAAGTTTGTCGGTTTGAACGGCATAACCGTTTTGGCCGATACCTGACGCGACTGATAATTAAACGTAAGCGTATATGTCCTGCCGGCTACCAAAAAACTGCTGTCGGTATAGGTGTAAGTTCCTTTGACTGACTCCGTAAGCTGTATCTGCTGGCTGCCATCGGAGATGAAAAGTTGTTGCCCGGTGATAGCTGCTCCATATTTGGCTGTGTCGGTTAACGATTTTTGTTGATATAGTTTTACTTTGATGGGATGACCTGCATACAAATAGGCTTCAACCACCGGCAATGAAGCTGATGTTGTGCTATCCTTTTTACAACCCGACCAAACCGCGCATATCAAAATTGCAAGGCAAAATCCCCAAAAATATCTCCTTATTTCCATCTTAAGCTCAGTGTTATGTTTGGTGTAAATCCCAGGTAATTGACGTCGGTAGTAATGGCCGCGTTATCGCGGATATAATACTCGCGGTACCAGGTATTCACGTGGTTGTAAACGTTAAACAATGAAATGCCGATGCTGCCGATCTTATCACCGCTGATCTTTAACAGATCATAAGTAGCCGACAAATCAAGACGATGATAGTCAGGCAAGCGCTCCGCATTTTTGCCGCTCACATTAAAATAAGTAACGCGGTTACCATCGGCCCCGGTTATACTATAGGTAGACAATGGTGCCGTATATGGGTGACCAGTACTGAAAATAAACACCGCCGAGAAGTTCCAGCGGTTATCATGGTACATATTGATCGCCTTAAACTCGTGGCGTATATCCTGGTCGGCAGGATAATAGTTGTTGCCATATACGGCAAACTTGTTTTCCGCATCAGCCAGTGTATAGCTTAGCCATCCTGTATACTGGCCCAATTTCTTTTGCACCAAAACCTCTATTCCTTTGGCACGGCCTTGCCCGGAATAAAAGTTTTCGGTAACCGTAGGTGTTCCACCGGCAAAACCAAAACCGGTTTGTGTGATGGTATATTGGGTAAGACCGTTCAGCCATTTATAATAGCCTTCTACATCGATCAAAAACTGGTCATTTTCATAAGCCACCCCACCCATCAAATGCCTTGACCGGCCTATCGGGACACTCGAATTATTGGATAGCACCCAGAAGTTCCGGTTACCATCGGCAATATCGTCGCGGGTTACCTGGTTGATGAATTGATAGAACTGCCCTGTAGCAAACTTCAGTGTATAGTTATCATTCACAACATAGCTGGCCGAAAAGCGCGGTTCCAAATAGGTGCCACTGGTTGGGCCATAGTAAGTAGCACGTATGCCCGGCTGCAGGTGCAGGGCATTGATAGGCTCATATTCCGTTTCAAAATAACCACCACCCAACAGTGCCGAGTTATGCTGACTGATCAGGTGCGTGGTATCATCCTGTATATAATCATAGTTGATGTGCTGAAATGATCCGAACCCACCGTAGCGGAACCTCAAATTATTGTTCAGTTCCCAAACCCAGTCAGATTTCAGGCCGATATCTTTAAGATTATTATTCTCTATTGTCCCATTATTGAAATTCACTGCGTTGCCGAGACTATCGGTCTTAGTACCCGAATTACTGCGAACCCGGTCGTTAAAGTAGGACGAATAGGTGATGTAGGTATTTGAATGAATAGTCTTGTTCCATTGGTGGAACCACTTCAGGCTACTCGCCAGGTTGCCATATTTGGTATAGTCCGTGATATCAGGAGAGCTCCCTCCGCCAATGAATGAAGGCAAGTCCAGCTGGCGGCTGTTATCGGTTTTATCTTCACCGGAGTAAAGGCTCCAGGTAAAGATGTTGTTCTGATCGGCATGATAAGTATAGCGAACGTTAGCATCATAAAAATGAGATGCCGGCGTAGTCTGTTCACCAAAACCACCAGGGCCCCCCGGACCGCCTCCGCCACGGAAGCCACCACCCGTAGAGGCATTAAATTGTTTGAATATCTTATCGTAAAAAGGCCCCTGGTATGATCGGCGCACAGACACCAGAAGCGATGATTTATCATTTATGGGCGTCTCCAAAAAAGCGTTGAGACTTAACAGGCTCAAATCCACACCGTATGTAGTGCTTTTGGTGTTGCCATCTTTTCCGTTGATCTCTGTTACGCTTGACAGACGGCCTCCATACTGGGATGAGAATCCGCCTTTATACAATTGGATATCCTTTATAGCGTTACTGTTGAACGCACTGAAGAAACCATACAAGTGATCTACCTGGTAAATGGTAAACCCGTCAAATACAACAAGGTTCTGATCTGGTGTACCACCACGCACATAAGCGCCTGATGAGGACTCGTTAGTGGCCCCTACTCCCGGCATCAACTGGAAGGCGCGCATTACGTCTTTGTCACCCAAACTAGGCAGTTTATCCAGGTTCGCTGGTGATAGTTGCAATACGCCGACTTTCTTCACATCCGTATTCATCACACCGCTTTTCTGGCCGATAATAGATACTTCGTTCAACGTTGTTAATGCCGGAAGCAATGAAAGTATTAAGGGTTGCTTAAGCAGATCTGCGCTCAATTTAAAATTGTCCTGTTGATAGCCGGAATAGCTTACTTCCAAAGTACAGGTATCGCTGGGGACATTGAAAAGAGTAAAGTTGCCATCGCTGCTGGCCAGTACAAAAAGTTTGGTATTGCGCACATGTATCGTTGCCGAAGGTAATGCAAGGCCGGAGTTCTGGTCAGTGACCTTACCATTAACAGTTACAAAAGGATGTACCTCTTGCCGGGGAGCCGCCTGAACTACAGAAGGCACCGGCGCAGGGTTTTGTATAGGCTGCTCCGCTGGCGGAGAGGCGACCAATTGCTGTTGGTCTTTCGACTGCACAGGCGGTGGTGCTTTAGTACGTTTATCCCGGTTTTCGTATAACGCTTCTATATCCTGTTCGTTGGATGTGTCTGATTTGGCGACTATTTTAGTTACCCGTTTCGGCTGCTTTACCGTTTTTGCCAGCTGCCGCAATCGCGCCATATCATCTACATTTTGCAGCACATATATCGTTCCTGCCGCATCAACCCAATAGTTCAAACTGAACTGGCGGCATACTTTTCCAAGTACCTCATCAAGCGATTCATTAAAGAAACGTTCCACCACATCAAAACGGTGCAGGGAATCGCGTTCGAAAACGATCTTCAGTCCGTAATTGATGGAGAGTGTATCCAGCAAGTCATCCAAAGGGCGGGCTACAAACTTATTGAGGGTATCTTTTTTGAGTGCGTCCCTTTTATTCTGGGCGTGTGCTATGTAAGCAAAACTGGAGATCAATAAAAAAAGTAACAATTTCTTCATCCGCGCTGGCTGTTAAACAGCCGCAATTTGCGCGACAGGCGGCTCATCAGAAAATAAATGAGACCACCCGCCTGAATGTGCAGACCAAAGCCTGATTTCCGCGCTAATCCATTACCCTGCCTGTCATACGGTGGATCATATCGCGATAAGAATCACTTAAAGGGATCTCTGAATTGACGGTCTTTACCCTTCCACGCCTTATCCGGGTGACATGGTCGACGTTAATGATGTACGACTTATGCACCCGGTAAAACTGTTCATTTGGTAATTGCTGCTCCAATGATTTGATGCTCATGCGAGAAAGCAGTGGCTTGTCGCCGCCTGTTAGATGGATCTTCACATAATCTTTCAAGCCTTCAATATATTCTATCTGATCGAGGCTGATCTTTACTAAATTATAATCCGAATAAACAAACAGGTATTTCCTGCCGGGATTTGCCTGCATGCCATAGGCCCGTTTCATTTCCAAAGCCAGATACGCCTTCTGACAAGCCCTATGAAAGCGTTCCATCGGCACAGGCTTTATAAGATAATCCAGCACATCCAGTTCAAAACCCTGGAGGGCAAAATGCTCGTAAGCAGTTACGAAGATCACCATAGGTTTATAAGGCATGTTTTGCACCAGCTGCAAGCCGCTCAAACCCGGCATCTGGATATCGCAGAAGATCAGGTCGATAGGATCATCGCGCAGCACCCGCAGGGCGTCGGCTGCATTACGGCATTTGGCAGCAACATGGATATAACCCACCTGGCGCAGGTTGTCTTCCATCAGGTCGAGCGCAAGGGGCTCATCATCAACAATCAGGCATCGTATCATTTAGTGAAATTGTAATTGAAGGTGTACATGGTAGGTATCAGAATCGGGCATGATCCACAGGCGATGTTTACCCGGATATAAAAGCTCTAACCGCCGTTTCGCATTGGCAAGTCCAATGCCGTGGTGCTCATCGTCATTGTTATCTCCCGGTTTGTAATTATTGCTTACTCTAAAGTCAAGCGTCTTCTCATCAGCAACTAATGAGACTTGTATTGCCGGTCGTTCGATATCCCCGGTACCATGCTTAAAGGCATTTTCTACAAATGGGATAAGCAGCATGGGCTCCAGTGTTTTTTCCGGGCAGCCAATGTGCGTCAGGTAATCAATGTCGACGTTGGCTCCGAAACGAAGTTTTTGCAGTTGGATATAGCTGTCCAGGTATTCGGCCTTCTTGCCCATGCTTATCCTTTCTTCATCTGAGATATACAACATGTATCGAAGCAGCTGTGATAATTGTATCAGGGTAGGTTCAACGGCATTTGGTTTTAGCCTTGACAAAGCCACCACACTATTAATGACATTGAACATAAAATGCGGACTGATCTGCGAACGAAGAAATGCTAATTCTGAAGTTAGCGCCGCATTCCGGATATCGTTGCGCTTCCGCGCTTGTCTGAAATGATCTGTCAAATAACGGTAGGCAAAGCTGGCGGCAGTAATGGCTACCAATGGCAATAAGAACCAGCGACCGGCAGGCGGCGGACCGGGAAATTGAGGGTGGATTCTGTGAAAAAACTCAGGCTCAGGCCGGGTGTATACAATGATGAACGAGGCGGCTGTAAATGAAAAAGCGAGCAGAAGGAAATACAATGCGGGTTGCTTTCCGTTATGCAGCACGAAAGGGATCAATACAAAAGCATTCAGATAAAACTGTACGGCAAGCAGCGTATTGATCAATAAGATATGGCTGAAAGGGATAAACCGGTGCTGAGGTCCCGAAAAAAAAGGCAAAAAAGTGATGAATGCCCAGAAGAGCAGGTGGAGCAGGATTTCCAGTAAAACGGCAGGTTTAAATTGCTTCAATATCGATCAGTTTTGTGATATGATTCTGAAACGATACAGGCAGGTGGAAATTATGAAGCAACAACCTTGAACGCCGCTAATAGGCCGTATTTAACATTATTTAACCAAACAAAGCTTATCTATCGGAGACCTTCTATTTCAACTGAGCCAAACTAAACCGGATCACCTCAATGGACTCTTTTTGACGGGATATAATCACGTACAGATAATCTTTATATACCATAGTTACCGGGTAACCATATTGGCCGCCTTTCCATAAGCCTTTCTTTTTTAAAGTGTAAAGGTCATCGGCTATGATGTATTGTTTATTGAAGTATTTGCCGTCATCAGAAAGCGCGAGCACCAGCGGATTGCGGTCGTAATGATGAAGCGTGTCGGGGATGCCTACATAGTAGAATCTCTTGTCTGGCAACCTGCCAAAATGGAATTTACTATCGTTATCCGTAAAATTAGTTTCAACTGGCCTTGACCAGCTTTCCCCATTATCTTTACTTTCTGTCAGCCACAATTTGCCTTTCCATCCTTTACCGGTTACGCGCAGCAGCATATGGATCACTTTATCGTCTGTCTGGAAGAATGAGCCTTCACATAAAGGTGGCAATCCGGTCTTCTCTGCCGGACTATAAAATGTCGCCGGATTATCTTGCTTGTATAATGAATCAGGGTAAAAGCTGCTCATTTTCCAGCCTGAAAGCCCGGTATGATCGTCGGTATAAGGGAAAGTAAAATTGCCGCTGATAATGAGCCTGCCACCCTGCACCACCACAGGACCATGATTTGGATTGACAGGCACGTGCATATCAATCGGCGCGCTCCAATGCAGTCCATCGGTGCTGGTTTTGGCCCATAGGTGGGTATTGGTCCGGTCTTTTTCGTACTCCCCGTAATAGGCTACAAGCGTATTATTGAATTGATAAAAACCAGCCGCAGTCAGTACATTCAATAGCCCTTTGGAATCTTTTGATGGCGATGCCAATTCCTGTGGTGCCGACCATTTTTTAAAGTCACTTGAGATCGAAAAAACAACCCGCTGACCCGGAGAATCCTCATCTATCATCCCGTCCGACCAGATGGCTATCAATTTGCCTTTAAATGCTGTGATTGACGGATGATGATTATACAACCATTCTTTTTCGGGCGAAAAGATCATGCTCCACTCAATTTTCAGGTGCGGCAAGCCTGTTGTATCGCGGTAGTTATTTCTGATTTCAGCTTGTTGCCCCCTCGCACTAAAAGAAATGAAAATCAGAAAAGAACAGATAATAATTCTATAGGTGTTTATCTTGTACATTACTCTATAACGTAAATTATCAAAAAAACCGCTCCGGTTTCCCGGAACGGTTGCGATCAACTAATCAACGAATGTTGCACAACCAAATGCAATCATTGTTATCTTCTACCGCATAGCGGTTATTTCTTTAGTTCCTGAACCAGGCTGACGGTACATCCTTTGGTTCCGAACCGTTAAAGCTGTATTTCAATTTAAGTGTAAAGCCGCCCCCGCCTTCAATAAAATCAAGCGCGAAAGGCTGTAACCCTTTACCTAATGCTACCTGTCCTGTTTTCTCCTGGGCCGAGTGCAAGCCGTCGTTATCAACTGTCATCCTATCGGCGACCTTCAATGTACCACCGTCGTCGCAAGTCAGGTAAAACGTATAAATTCCCGGCTCCAGTATATCGATATAGCCCCGATATTTTAGACCGAATGATGGTGCATTAACCGATTTTGGCACATCAATACTCAATGCGTTATAAGTACTATCCGGTTTCCCGTCAGGGATTTTGGTAGTTCCTTTATAGAAGCCCTTGTAATAATCTACTTTCAAGCCAGGAGCTGTTTTATCAGGCGTTGCTGCCTTAGCCAGGCTTTGTTGCTCATACTTTATTGCGTAAACGTCTCCGCGTTTGCCTCTCGACGTAAAAGCAGCAACCTTTACTGTTTCGGTACGACTAACCAACAGGTTATTTAATACCGGCGATGTCGCTTGTGGCAGCGATCCATCGGTAGTATATCGCACTGTTAAGGTTTTAAGCGGCGATGTCACATTCAAATGGTCATTACCCACAAATACTTTGCTATCAATGATGCCTTCCAGGTCAGGCAGGCGATAATTGATATTTAAAGCATCCATGCGCGGGAATTGCGCAACTAGTCTTTTCTGGTATGATGCGTAATCTTCTTTATTGTTCGTCCACAGCATTTCAGCTAAGGCGGTCATACGCGGCATGGTCATATAATCTGCACGCCTTTCTGATGGAATGTTTTCAGACCACACATTGGCCTGTGCACCAATGATCAATTTAGCTTGTTCTGGCGTCAAACCTGCCGGGATCGGGTTAAAATGATAAACATTATAGATAGAATTTTTATCCGCAGGATAATCAAAATACAGCGGACTGCCCGGCGTCATGATTACATGATTACCGTTACGCGCTGCCTTTGCAGGTGCATCAGGAACCCAGGTGCGCCAGTACATAATATTAGCCGTCGGACTAATGCCGCCTTCCAGTACCTCATCCCAACCGATCAATTTACGGCCTTTTGAGTTGAAGAACTTCTCCATCCGATTAATAAAGTAGCTCTCCAATCCCGCGATATCTTTTATCCCCTCTTTCTTCATCAGGGCTTTGCAAACATCAGATTTTGCCCAATCGCTGCGATCAACCTCATCTCCGCCAATGTGAATATATTCCGATGGGAAAATGTCCATGATCTCGGTGAATACATTTTCTGCAAACTCAAAAGTAGTTTCGTTACAAGGGCAAATCGGCTTTGTAAACAGTTCACCCCAACTGTTCTCGCCATTGCAGGTTAGAAACGGGTAAGAACTAATAGCCGCCATCATATGTCCCGGCATATCAATTTCAGGAATGATATCTACATGCTTACGGGTGGCATATTTCACCAGGTCCTTCATCTGTTGCTGGGTATAAAATCCGCCGTAAAGTGTTTTGCCATTACGCTGAATGATATGCTCTTTGTCTATCGCAAAATCAGGATTTTCAGCAGAGCGTTTCATGCAGGCCGTATCATTTTTATCAAATGTGCGCCATGCACCGTTTTCGGTCAGCTTTGGATACTTCTTTATCTCTATGCGCCAGCCCTGGTCGTCTGTCAGGTGCAGGTGCAGTTTGTTCATCTTGTAAAGCGCCATCCTGTCGATGAACTTTCTCAGGTAAGAGATCGAAAAGAAATGCCTTGAAACATCCAGGTGCATACCGCGCCACGAATAATCGGGTTGATCACTGATCATCAATGCCGGCAAAGTTAATTTCGATGCAATCTTCCCTTCTTCTAACGAAACAGGCAATAACTGCCTGATGGTTTCGATCGCATAAAATACCCCTGAGTTACTGCCTGAAACTATCGTCACTTTTGACGGTGTGATCTTCAACTTATATTCACCATTCGATTTTATATCCGGATCATAAACCACATCGATAACATTGGTTTGGCGTGCAGTTCCTGAAACCTTTAAGTTGATTTTTAATGACTGGGCAAGCAGTTCATTCAGTTGATTTATTTCACTGCCGAACCTGTCCTGCGAAGCAGAACTGATAACTGTTTGTTTGGTGATAGAGAATTCCCCACTACCAGGTTCCAAAGATTTTGGATAGGGTATCAGGGCATAATTCGCCTGTGCAAAAGTATAGGAAGCAGTAAGTAATAAACTTACCAGCAGAATTGATAAGGCAGATATATATTTTCTAATCATCTTATTGATTGACAGTATTTTAAATAGAATAAAGCAATCTTACAATTATAGTCATCAATGGCGTTCAATTATTTTCAATAATCTGCCTTTTCTTAAGCTATTTTGGCATCATGGAAATATAATTGCGTAAAAAACATGCTCAAAAAGGTGAATAAACGACCTTTTCCGGGTAACATAGTTTTTACATTTTATTGAGCCGATTTTTTAGTTATGCTCAAAAGGCATAATGCCTGCCTTTTTTATTTTTGATATAACATCATTCCCTACCGCTATCCCCTGGTTGTTGCCGTTAGTTATGCTTTCCATATAGTGAATACCACCATAAAACCTTGACACAGATGCCTCGGCAGCAGCCTGTCTGAATGATTTAAAATCACGCTGTCCGCTACCGAATGGAATCTCGGTATTATCATTATAAGCGAAATTATCGCCCAATAAATAAGTTAATACTTCAGCTGCGGCGTTTGAGATCACAGCATGACCGCTGGTATACTCCGGGAATGGCGGCGTTTGCAGAACCGGCTGCCATTTTAAATCCATATACCGGTTAATATAAGTTTCAGGGCGAATGCGGTTACTATCGAACTTCTCTTCCCAGCAGCTAATAAAAGCATCCATCAGCGTTGAGCCTACCAACGCAATTGCAACTACCGATTTATCAAAACTCAGGTGCGCTTGTTGTGTAACCAGGCCAGTAATATGCATCCAGTGCCCTCCGGGACTAATCTTTTTATAGCCGATCATCATATGTCCGGACGTCGTTATAGCAAATGGGTTGCAATCCCAAAACAATGCAATATTGATCTGCTCGGGCGTTAAGTGCTTGGAGATATCGTACACTTCTTTCACGCCTTTATAAAACTTTGATGTTGTATCTTTACTGAATGGGATCAACGGCTTTGGTTTGAACTGGTTTGAGGAATCGATCAGCATGGTGCGGATCGTTTTCCAGTTAGGTTCAACCGCTTCAAAATATCCAGGGGGTGTTGGGTACCATTTACCTTCTTCCTTAAGCGGTGTGTATCTTTTAAGAGCGCTTAAGTGACCGTAATGATCTGTTTTTGAATAGTTGACAATATCATTAGCAGCCAATATGCCTACTTTTATCGAATTGTCGATCGTTTTTTGAGGCACACGCGTTCTTTGCAGCAACTGAACAAAACCATCCTCATCATCCTTCAGCATAAAACCCGATGGCAGCATCAGTTTGGCTGTCTCCAACATGCTGTAATAGGCCGCTATCTTGTAATCGTATGCATAATGAATGGTATCTAAAAATCCCGTCGTCTTGTACGATTTTATAAAACTCTGTAATGGCGGTACTTTTTTGTCATTTGCAGATACGATGTTATAAGCCCCCAATGAAACATAAGCGTAATACCGGGCTGCCACCGGCGGGCTTACTACGTCGTGCACCATTACCATCGTGACAGCATTGATCGCATGGTCGGGCTGCAAATAATCCGGATAAGCATCCTTGCTGGTTTGTGCCAAACAAGGTTTAACAACCAGTGAACAAACCAGGATCAGTAAATATTTATAGTAGCGTCTCATTCTTTATAAAACTGTAGCCGGCCATCGCTTAAACCGATGAGCAGGTAAGGAACGTTATTAATCTTAGTTTCAACAGCCGATTTTACATCACCAATAATAGAAAGACCCGATGCGGACTGGTCAACATATTTAAACCAGCCTTTACCGTCGCCTTTTAGTAAGCAGCCGTAATTAGCATCAAAACTGCCTAATTTTAGCCTGTTATCTGAATGGTTACCCAGCAGTAAAATGTCTACCGAACCATCATGGTCAAAATCGCCTGTTAACACCTGGCTCACAACAGAGAATTGTGCCTGTACGGGTAACGCGGCCGCCTTAAACTTTCCATGCTGATTGATATAAAGCATAGTTTTAGTTTCGTTAACGGTTAAATGTTGAGCTTTGGCCAGGTCTGCCGGACTTAAAATATCAGCTATCGTTGCATCGGAATAAGCGGCATATGAGCTGAATTTTCTACGCATTGGGTATATCTGTTCGTTTAATTCATCGCGGCTTACGAAAGGATAGCTTTTGCCCTGTACATAGAAATTCAAGAATGGATCGATAGAACCATTGTTATCCACGTCCAACGCATACATCTCGGCAGGTTCTTTTGCTGAAGCATGAATTTGCGAGTTCAAGCCGAGGTTACCTGCTATCAGATCAGGTTCGCCATCGCCATTAACATCGGCAAATGCAATTGAGAACCAGAAGCCATTTTGAGGTGCATCGAAATAATCAGAGGTCTTATCTTTAAATCCTTCAGGAGTATTGATCAATACAGTGATCGGCATAAACTCACCGCATAGCACCAGGTCTTTGCGTCCATCCTTATTCAGGTCGATCCATTGCGCATCGGTCACCATGCCTATTTTTTCGAAAGGTATTTTGGCTTCAGTAAATTTCCCTTTGCCATCATTCACCAATAAAAAGCTCTCAGGAGCAGACGGATACTGACCAGGTATAATCCTGCCGCCGACAAAAAGATCGATATCGCCATCACCGTCAAAATCGCACGGGCGCACAACCGATTTACTGTTTGCATTCAAAATAGGTAAAGCACCTTGCGATAGCGCAAAGCCTCCCTTGCCATTATTTATATACAATTCATCCTGCAGGTCAAGCGTATGCGGATCGTAAAGCGCGTATCCGCCTTTGGCTATATACAGGTCAGGAAAGCCATCACCATTTGCATCGAAAAAGATGGCAGACGCAGTAGTGCCTATGTTGCTATCGCTCCCTCTGTCTAGTTTTGAGATGATGTATTTACCACCAGGCTGCTGTAAGTATATTTTACCTGAGTTATCCTGGTCGCCGCTGATAAACAGATCTTCCAGGCCATCATGATTTACATCAGCTTTAGCAATCACAGGCGCTGTTTTTGAGTACATGAATAGCATCAGTAACTGGCGCTTGAAATCGTTCAGGGTTATCTCCTCCGGCTTATAATCAATGATAGGTTCACTGTGTTTAAATATCGGCTTAACTGATTTTGCGATCTCGACATAAGGTTTTGAAGCGCCTGGGTAATCGACATTTAATAACTGATTGCCTTTAACCGCTGTTAGCGATTTCGATGCCTGATCAGGCCAGATAACGCGCACTGAATCCGCCGTTTTATTGTCACCTAAGCCAAAGTTCAAAGTAGTTGAAACACACGAAAGATAGCCCCTGTTAGGGTTAACCTCCTGGTATTGCAAATTACCGGCTGTATATACATATACCTTTGCACCAATGGCATTGGTGTTTTTGCCCGTCCCTTTTACTTTTACTGCGAGGTAATTGGTATTATTATCCTCGCGGCTCATGTTTTGATAGATAGAAGCCGGTTGATTGATGTTATTGATCACCAGGTCCAGATCGCCATCATTATCCAGGTCGACATAAACAGCACCGCTCGATACGGTTGCCTCATCCAGGCCCCACTCCTTTTGTTTGTTCGCAAAAGTCAGGTCGTGATTATTACGAAAAACATAATTAGGCACCTTGGTTGATGGCATGGCTTTGATCAGGTCCATTAACAAAAACGGTTCGCCTGCCATTGCTTTTTTAATTTTATAATCGCCCCAATAGCGTAAGAAATCCTTATTAGTATAATCCCTTAAATAACCGTTGCTTACAAAAATGTCCTTATAGCCATCGTTGTCAAAATCTGCAATCAGCGGGCACCAGCTCCAGTCAGTGTTAGATACACCTGCCAACTGGCCTATTTCGCTAAAAGTACCGTCGCCATTGTTAAGCTGCAGCATATTGCGCATATATTGTTTATACAATCCCTGTGTCTGCATTAATGCAAAGGATTCGTAGTTTTCTTCTAATTGAAGCGATTTCTGGCGGTGATTATCCTCCGGAAGCATATCTAAAGTCATCACATCCGGCAACCCGTCATTATTAAAATCGGCAATATCAACACCCATAGAAAAGTGAGAAATATGCCTGAAAAATTGTTTTGATTTTTCGGTAAATGTGCCATCATGGTTATTGATGTATAAATAATCAGGCTCATTATAGTCGTTCGTTACATATATATCAGGCCAACCATCTTTATTCACATCGGCAATGGCTATACCTAAACCAAAGGTTAGTGGATTTTGAACTATCCCTGCTTTTTTAGAAACATCGGTAAAATGTCCACCGTCGTTTCTGAATAATTTATTGCTTGCAAGTTCATCGGTTTGCTCCTTGTACCTCGCCAGCTCCATATTGTCGAGCTTTTTTATATTATGGTTCAGCAGGAACATATCCAGATCACCATCATTGTCATAGTCAAAAAACACAGCTTGCGTGCTGTATCCCGGGTCATCCAACCCGTATTCTTTAGCCTCTTCTTTAAATTTGTTGTTCCCCTGGTTGATAAATAATTGATTTCTACGGGTATCATTATCTGTTTTGCCCGAATAGCACACATAAATATCCAATAACCCGTCACCGTTCACATCTGCCATGGTAACACCAGTTTTCCAGGCGCCGGAACGTCCCTCCATGCCGGGGCACGCTTCCTTCGTGATATCTTTAAATTTCATGTGCCCCTGGTTCAGGTATAATTTATTTGAACCCATATTGCCGGTGAAGAAGATATCCGGAAGACCGTCATTGTTAATATCACCCACAGCTACTCCTCCCCCATTGTAAAAGTATTCGTACGACAGCACGTTCAGCGATTCTGTCTCATTGATATCATTGCTGAACTTGATGTTCGTCTCTTTAGAGGGCAAAAGTTTAAATAGCGGTTGCTGTGAAAAAGCAGAAGCTGCTGAAAGAAAAGTAAAAGCTAAGACGGCAAAAAGAACCTTAGTTTCTTTTTTGACAAATAATAATTTAACCCTGCACATTCTAAATCAAATAGGACACTCCAAAATCGTTATCGTACAAAATAGCGATTTATAATTGCAATAAAACAAACAGGGAGACATTAATGTCTCCCTGTTTTATTAAGTAAGAAAAATTATTGATCCCACCAAACTTTGGAGCTGAAGTTGTCACCTCCGCTAATTTTGGCAACGGCAGCAGCATAGTTTGTTGCATTTGTAGAAGGCAACGTAACAGGGTAGTCAATCCTTCTTGGAACGACAGTGCTGAACTGCGACGGATATACCACCGGAGTCAGAGCAGGCACGCCTGATCTTTTCCAGTTATTCCATGTTTCATTGAAATCGAAAGTAGTTGCTGTTTCAATAAAATACTCCATGTTGATCTGTTGCAATGCAGTTGCTTGAGTAGCTGACAATGGATGTGCAGCAACATAAGTTGCGATTGCAGCAGGGTCAACCACTGCTTGTGCAGTAGAGTTCAACTGAGCAAGTGATTGCATATCTGCAGTAAGAGCGTTTGCATAATGCGTTGCAGCATCACCAGTGTTCCAGCCACGAACTGCGGCTTCAGCAAATAATAACTCTGTTTCGCCATAGGTAATGATGAAATTTGCTCTGTTACGATCATCATACACTGCAAAGCGAGGACGGGAGTATTTACCATCAGGAGCAGGAGCGTCACCACTAACTGAAGGATCAGCAGGAGTAGCGCCAGGATAGCCCGGTGCATTAGAGATATCAGTTGTAGTACCACCCAGGTCATATCCGTTTGGCATACCTATCTGCAACGCTGCAGTGCTAATACCAGGAGCTTCATTCTGGTTAGCTGCTTTACCTGTACCTGCAGAGATCTCACCGATAGCGCTAATACGAGGGTCATTGTTTGTTTGAAGAAAATCCATTAAGGTTTTTCCCCAACGTACTTCCCTGAAGTCATCGGTAACCAATAATGCCCCAGCGTCAGAGTTACCATTGCCGTTTGCATTATCGCAATATACTTTTGCATTATCTGCAATTGATGCCATTGCACCGCCTGCATAAGCCATTTCAGCATATTTCTGCGCAGTAGCCGCATCAGCTTTTGTCAAACGCATAGCCGCTCTAAGCATCAGTGAATAACCTAATTTTTTCCACTGAGCAACATTACCTCCGTAAAACAGGTCAGATGATGGTCCTGGTTTAGAAGCGTCCAAAGCAGCTGTGGCTGTTTCAAGCGTGCTTAGCATTGAAGTATAAATGCTTTGCTGCGTATCGAAAACAGGCTGAGTAATACCGCTTTTTGCCTGTAATGCCTGTGAGTAAGGAATATCTCCGTAAGCATCAGTAACACGCTCAAGCATCATTACTAACATTATGCTTCCGCAGTTATCAAGGTTAGAATAAGCAGCATTGCCTTTTACCAGGTTTTTCATTTCAGCAATAAGGGCTGCTGCACCGTAGCTGGTGTTCCATGTTCTGGCTTTGTAATCCTGTGCGCTTCCACGATATACGTATTTATCACCGTTTCCGTAGTAGTCATAAGTTGATGCCAGTGCCTGGGTCCACATGCTTTGATACAATAACTGGTCATAACCAGTTTGTGAAAACTGGATCTGTGCCTGAGCCATCAAAAAGTTCGGATTAAACAAGTCGGCGCTTACTTTAGTTGGGTCAGTATTTATTTGCTCAAAGTTTTTGGTACAACCCGCCATTAAGGTGGCCCCTAAAAGCAGGCAACTATATATAAGTCGTTTTTTCATCTCGTTATTTTTTAAATTTGAAGTTTACATTAAACCCATAAGTCCTAACAGCTGGTACGCTTGTACCTTCGATACCGTCATAGTTCAATCCTGGAGCAAAGTTCGACTCAGGATCGATATTGTTGGTATGTTTCATAATAGTCCACAGGTTGCGGCCTACTAATGAGAAGGTAATAGAGTTGAATGGAGTACCGTTCAGCAGATCTCTTGGGAAAGTATAACCCAAAGTTACCTGGCGGAACTTGATAAAGCTGCCATCCAACACGTTTAATGCAGATATGTTACGGGCTAAGTTCTGGTAGTAAGTTTCAGCTGGTACGTTAACAGTATTGGCTGCACCAGATTCAGTTACACCAACACCAACAACACCAGTTTCACGACCTACCAAAGTCATCTTATCTAAACCGCGATAAATAGCATAGTAGTTGGTTGCAGATAATACCTTGTTGCCAAAACGGTAATCGATCAGGAATGATAAGTTGAAACGTTTGTAGTTGAAATCGTTATTCAAACCACCATAAATTTTAGGCACTACGCTACCCAATGGTATTCTGCCTGTAGATTCAGCATTACCTGTTGCATCGAATATAATGTTACCGCTTGCATCGCGTTTGTAATCATTCGCCATGATCTGCGGGCCATCCATACCTACCACAAACGCAGTTGTTGCATTCAATGGACGATATGTTCCTAAGCTAACATTAGTACCAGTCTTGTCAGTTGACAATACTTTGTTTTTAACATAAGTAAAGTTCAAAGATGGTGTCCAGCTGAAATCACGGCCTTTAAATGGTGTACCATGAAGTTCAATTTCCACACCTCTGTTTTGATTTGCTGCAGTAGGAACATAAGCGTTAGTATAACCGCTTGAAATATCGATGCTGCTGTTAAGGATTTCATCCTTGGTCTTCTTAGCAAAGTAAGCTACGTCAACACCAAAACGGTCACCCCAGAATTTCAATGAAGTACCAATTTCAAACTCAGTTAATGTAAATGGTTTCAAGAACAAGTTTGGTAATTGCTGGCTCAAAGTACCTGCGTTAACTCCGTTAATAGAGTTAGCTACGCTATAGTAGATCTGGTTTGCAAATGGTGGCGCACCGCCGCTGGTTTTAGAATATGACAGACGAAGTTTTCCAAAATCAAGACCATTAATATGGTAGAGGTCAGAAAAGATAAAGCTGGCAGAAACTGATGGTGTAAAGATGCCAGGACCTACATTACTACCAATACTGCTATAGTAGTCATAGCGGCCGGAAGTACTTAATACAAGGAAGCTTTTAATACCAAAGTCAGCAGTATAGTAAGCAGAGTTTACTTGTTGCTTGCTTGGCTGAACATTTCCGCTGGTTCTGGTTTGACCGTTTGATAAGTCATAGAAGAATGGAACGATCAGGTTGTTGGCATTAATATAAGTTCCGAAATAATTGCTTTTACGAATGTTACCACCGACAGTCAAATCCAAATTCAACAGATCTCTAACGATGTCATGTTTTGCACCTATCAATACGTCAGTGTTTAATTCAGTGATCTGGGTGTTTTGTACCTGCATACTTCCATTATTTCCTGAATTGTATGCTGTACCTGTAGGGGTAATACTTAAGCGGTTATCGTGGATGTCATCATAACCAACACGAGCCTGAGCATAAGCCCAAGGAGTAATGGTGTACTTAGCTGATGCAGAAGTAATTAAACGCTCTCTTGAAGTATTGGTCACAAATTTATAAGCAGCAAAATATGGGTTGGTTACGTAAATATCATTAGTAAATGATGTTTCGTTGCCATTTGCATCATATCCTGGCTTTAAAATGCTTTGTGCCTCGTTCGGTGCTAAGAACTGAACGTTGTTCGGGTTGCCCGGTCCATCGCTCAAACCTGAACGGTTCTTTTCGTTATCGATGATGTAGTTGGCAACTAAGTTGATATCAAGGTTCTTAATTACTGTTTGTGAACCGTTGAAGTTAAAAGTTTTCCTGTCAAGACCACTGTTAGGGGTAATTGCATGGTTGTTCAGGTCAGATAATGATAACCTGAAGGCTCCGGTTTCATTACCGCCTGTAAGAGCTACTGTATTGGTGAAAGTACCACCGGTGTTGTAGAACTTGGTGTAATCATCATTAGTTTTTGAATACGCATAGCTTTTACCATCAAACTGGATAACTTGCGATCCATCTAATTTTGCACCCCAGGCCAAGCTACCTGAACTTAAAGCTCCGGCAACTGTTGTAGGTTTAACACCGTTTTCGCCTTGTCCGTATACGGTTTGGAAATCAGTATTATCAACCACTCTGTCCATCTGGTAGTTGGCATTGTATTCTACACCAAAACCTGAATTTTTCTTACCTGATTTGGTAGTGATCAAAATAACACCGTTTACCGCACGGGTACCGTAAAGTGCTGATGCTGACTGACCTTTCAGAACTGTCATGCTTTCGATATCATCAGGGTTGATGTTGGCAATACCATCACCATAGTCTGCGCCGCCCCATTCGCCTGATTGGCCTCTCTGGGTGTTATCCATCGGCACACCGTTGATTACAAACAAAGGAGGACCTGCTGAGAAGCTGGTTACACCACGCAATAAGATACGTGCTGACGAACCTGCACCACCGTTAGTACCACTTACGCTCAAACCAGCAACACGGCCTTCTAATGAATAAGCCACGTTTGATTCTTTAGCTTTGTCTAAAGCGTCGCCGTTAACAGTAGATACAGAATAACCCAGTTTTTTCTCTTCTTTCTTAATACCCAATGCCGTAACAACTACCTCATTAAGGTTTTTGCTTGAGCTTACAAGGGTTACGTTGATACTGCTTTTACCTGCCACAGATATTTCCTGTGAATCATAACCGATAAAAGAAACTACCAACACAGCATTGTCTGCCACATTAATGGAGAATGCACCATTAATATCAGATACTGTACCTGTGCCTGTTCCTTTTACCTTGATGGATACACCAGGCAAAGGCAGACCTTTATCATCAACCACCTTACCGGTAACTACCTTGTTGACAACCACTTCGTTTTTGCCGGTAATTACAATCAGGTTGTTGTCCAGTTGAGTGTAGGTAAAATCTGTATTTGCCAGCAACTGATCCAAAACGTTTGTAACATTTTCGTTTTGAACGTTGATCGAAACATTTTTAGCCGGAATTTTACGTTCACTGAAGACAAAATGATAGTTGGTTTGCTTTTGAATGGCAGTAATAACTTTTTTAAAGTCAGCCGATTTTAAATTAAGGCTTACTTTTTGCTGCGAATAAACATTAGCTAATGCCTGCAGGTTGAAAATTGCCAAAAATATTAATATCAATTTCATTATTAATATGGACTTGATTAGCCGATATCTATTTCTTACACCCCGAAGGTGTTTAAAATATTTCATATTTTTACTTATTAAAGGTGAATGATACAATTGCTAAATTCTGTTCCAGAGAAAGTAGCATTGAATTAATTAACGGATGTTCATCTTTTTTCGGGAGTTACTTTAGCGGTGATTCCCGTTTTTTTTGGTTGGTGAGTAAGTTTTTTTCAATCCATAAGCGTTTTTAGTTAATTAGGGTTAATAAATGGATACTGTTTCGTTATTATACTTGTAATTAAATGGTTCTATCATCTTCAAAGCATTTAAAGCCTCGACGATATTTTCTTTCACAAAGACACCGGTAAAATGATAAGCCTTCGTATCTGAATTCTTAAATTTAATTTTAATGCCATACCATCTTTCCATTTGGTTGGCCAGATCGCTGAACGCTTCATCCTTAAAAACAAGTTCGTTATTTACCCATGAAGTTTCAACTATTGTCGTATCGTTTGATCGGAGGTGAGTTAGGTTTGTAAGTGCGTAATTGGTTGTATTTTCCTCGGCAGCGGTTAAATTTGCCTGGGGTCTGTTAAAGGTTTTATTATTCAGTACTAATTTCTCATTTGGTTTCAGTATGATCCTGTCGGATGGACGGTCTGAAAGCGTCACTTCGATAGCGCCTCTTATCAAAGTGGTCTCCATGTTCTTATCGTTTGCATACGATTTTACATTGAACGAAGTGCCCAATACTTTGATATTCATCTTACCGGCATGCACAATAAAAGGATGGGTACGATCTTTGGTGACATTAAAAAATGCTTCACCGTTAAGATAGACCTCCCTGGTCGGCCCCGAAAATGAAGCAGGGTATCGTAAAACGGTTTCAGAGTTTAAGGTGACAACAGAGCCGTCACTAAGGTAAATTTTGGACTTTGTACGGCTTGGTGTTTTGGTAACTGCAATATTACCCTCATTGGTTTTACCTGATGCACTGTGCGAATAACGATAAGTAAACAACCCTATCCCGAAAATAACAATTGCAGCAAGACTGCGCCAGAAAAACGGGAACCTTCTGATCCAGCTTTTTTTAGAGTCAATATCATCAAAATCTTCCGGAATGGTAATTCTGCTTCTTATGCGTTGAAATAACAACCCTTCGTTGGAGTATTTTTCCTGATCCTGGGCCCAATAATTATTAAAGGAATTATATTGCTGAAGACATTCCTCGTCATTGGCCAGCATATAGTTCAACTCAGCCAATTCGCTTTCATCTATCTCATCTGAAAGCTTTTTAGTGAGTAATTGAATGAATCTATCGTTGACCATCAGGCTTGTTGGAATGTCGGTTTAGAGCAAGGACAATCTTTTTCCGCAAATTGCCTACAAGCCTGAAAAAAATATTTTACTTTTTTTTGACGTCTACTTTCTTTTAAGTCACTGAGGGGTTCAATGCTCCAATTTCTCAAGCATTTGTTTCCCATTGTCATTATGCGGATTTAACTCGACAGACTTTTTATAATTCTGAATGGCCAACTGCTTATTGCCGGCATTCATATACGCTTCGCCAAGACTGTCATAAGCATTAAACGAATCCGGATGACGCTTAACATTTTCAGCAAAAATGCCGATAGCGTTATCGGTATGCTTTAAACGTAATTGATAATAGCCGCAACTATTCAGAAATTCCTCGCTTGGAGTTATTTCATAACCAAATTCTGTAGAAAGCTTCTTAAAACGTTTATTAATATCCAGTAAGGTGAGGTCATCGTTTCCATAGAAATCAATAAACCAGTCACGGTAAATAAACTTAAGTCCATCGAAAAGTGTTTTGAATGGCGCAGTGAAATGATTTTCATCTTCATATTTTTTGTTAGCCCATTCGAACCATTCGGGCGCCTGCCGTTTTAGTCCCGCAGCCAGCGCATCTACTTTAGCTGTATTTTCATTTCCGATACCAAAGAATAGTTTTCCATTATGTGGGTGATTGGCTGTGAGAAATGATTGCAGATTACGCAACTCCTGGTCACTGATGACAGGACTCGTCAATATTATTCCCGGAAATAGCAGCGGTTTGGTTTCTTTGGCGTATAATACAAATAAACCTCCCAGAGAATGAGCGGCCAGTATCCTGTAAGGCTGCACGCGATAATGGGAATCGATATAAGGTACCACTTCGTCTTCGAGGTAACGGAGGAATCGTCCGGCACCTGCATCTGTTAGCACCTTATTACTGTCAAGGCCGCCATCCGGTCTTTTTGCATACACAGGAGTAAAATCTCTTCCGCGATCGACATTCACCACTCCTACCACGATCATCGGCGGTACCCGGTTACGGTCGTATCCCGCAAGGAAATCAGCGGTCCTGGCACCATAATCAAAATGTGAATCGCCATCCAGCAGGTATAAAACCGGGTAAGTATTGGAAGTGGTATTATAATCAGGCGGCACATGCACCCAAAGCGTCCTGTGTTCTCCCATTATTTTTGAAGAGAAGTACAGGGCTGTATCGTTCCGGCCAGGTAATGGATCTGTTTGTGCACCGACTGACAATGAACCAATCAACAATAAGAATAGCAATAGAATTAAATAATAGCGACTGAAATTCATGGCGATGTTTTTTGCAAGTTAAGATTTAACCAGGCCAAATGTCTGGTTTACTTTGCCAATGACGCCTAATGAAGAAAAAACGTTACGTGAATGAAAGAGACAGCAAAAGGGAATTGGTTTATATCAACCCCAGCAATGGTGTGTTTGCTGAAGGATTAACTGCAGATTTAGAAGCTAACTGATGATCCGATAAGATCACGCTAAGTTTCTTTATAGCTCTGAACAACTGAGTTTGGACGGTACGGGGCGAAATATTCAGTATCTCTGCTACTTCTTTATATTTCATACCGTCTTCTTTGATCAATTTGAAAACGATACAAGCCTGCTGAGGTAGTTTTGCGATGGCCTGGTCAAGCAGGAAATGTAACTCTTTACGTTCCAACTCTTTTTCAGGATCATACGTATTTACGAATTCGACTTTATCTGTTGATTCGATCTGAACCAGGTGAATATTTGAATACTTTTTAACGTAGTTTAAAGATTGGTTCTTAACACACACGAATAAGTAAGTTTCAGGGTTAACAATCTCGGTTAAACCCTTCCTTCCTTCCCAGCACTTTACGAAGACATCAGACACTATCTCCTCCGCTGCTTCCTTCTGGTGCACGTATAAAATGCAGAATTTTATAAGCCGGTTATTTAGACCATAGAATAGCGCCTCGAATGCCTTCAGGTCATCGTTGAAACATATTTGTCGCCATAAACCAGTGGTATCGGTTCTTTGTTTCAAATTGGTCTTTCAGTTGAGTTACTATCACAATAATACGATAAAACTTAGAAATTCATAATAAAATTTAATATTTTTTTAATAAGTAGGTAAACTTCTTAAAAAAATTAAACAATGTGAGCAAATTATTATTGCTTATTGTCATTACTATCAGAAGTTCACTGATTTAAGCTAATTTCAAATACTAAATCACTACAAAATGAAAAGAGCTCTTACCCTTTCGGTCGCCTTGTTTATTACACTAAGTCGTCTTTTTGCACAGGAACACCAGATGTCAAAAAGCTACATACCACCTGACGATCAGCTGGTAAAAGATAAATTGGCTAACTGGCAGGACCTGAAGTTTGGCTTGTTCATGCATTGGGGTACTTACAGCCAGTGGGGTGTAGTTGAAAGCTGGAGCATATGCCCGGAAGACGAAGGTTGGACGCAACGCCGCGGGCCTTACGGTGCAAGCTATAATACCTATAAAACAGCCTATGAGAATTTGCAGACCACTTTTAATCCAACCAAATTCAATCCTGAGAAGTGGGTGCAGGCAGCAAAGAATGCAGGGATGAAATATGTAGTATTCACAACCAAGCACCACGACGGTTTCTGCATGTTTGACACTAAACAGACTGATTATAAAATAACCAGCACAAAAACACCTTTCTCTTCTAATCCAAGGGCAAATGTGGCTAAAGAGATATTCAACGCTTTCAGGAAGGAGAACTTTATGATAGGCGCCTACTTTTCTAAACCTGATTGGCATACAGAAAATTACTGGTGGCCATATTTTCCACCTAAAGACCGTAATGTGAACTACGATCCGGCGAAATATCCTGAGCGCTGGCAAAAATTTAAAGACTTTACCTATAACCAGATCGGTGAGCTGATGACCGATTATGGGCGTATGGATATATTATGGCTTGATGGCGGCTGGGTAAGACCAAAAAGCACCATCGACCCAAGCGTAGACTGGCAACGGGGCATCACTTATGACCAGGACATCGATATGCCAAAAATCGCTGCCATGGCCCGCACCAAACAACCGGGACTAATTGTGGTTGACCGCACCGTAGCAGGTAAATATGAAAACTATACCACACCTGAACAGCAGGTACCTAACGAACCCTTAGATCATCCGTGGGAAAGCTGCATCACCATGGGCAACTCCTGGAGCTATGTGCCAGGCGATCATTACAAATCTGCCGACCAGATCATTTCTTTACTAGTGAAGATCGTTTCCCGTGGTGGTAATTTATTAATGAACATCGGTCCCGGACCTGACGGTGATTGGGATCCCGTGGCTTATGAAAGATTGCAACAAATTGGTGCCTGGATAAAAATAAATGGTGAGGGTATATATAATAGTACCTCGGTAGCGCCTTATTCTGAAGGGAACATTTTTTATACCAAGCTAAAAAACTCAAATACTATCTATGCTTTTGCTCTGGCTGATAAAGGTTCAGTAACTTTACCGGCAAATGTTTCATTCCATTTAAAGGATATTAAGAAAGTAAAGAAGATTAGTCTGCTTGGTGTCAATCAAAAACTAAAATGGACTGAAAACGGGGATGCAATCAGCGTCGTAATTCCAACCGCTTTGCAAACCAAAAGTGGATTGAACCACGCTGCTGCATTTAAAATTCAATATTAATATAATACTAAATAAACAAGCCGGGGTTCGTCCCGGCAATATCTACTACTAATGCTTAAATATTTCGCCACCGCTTTTTGTGTAATTTTTTCATGCCAGGTTTTTGCGCAGGGAAAACATACTGCTTCTAAAAACCAATCGGATTATACCCATTATGTTGACCCGTATATAGGCACGGGCTTTCATGGCCACGTATTTGTTGGGGCCAATGTCCCTTTTGGTGCAATTCAATTAGGGCCGACAAATCTATCCAAAGGTTGGGACTGGTGCTCGGGGTATCATATTTCCGATTCTACTATCATCGGTTTTCAGCATACGCACTTAAGCGGAACAGGCATAGGCGACCTGGGTGATTTTTTATTTATGCCGACAACGGGAACTGTTTATTCTATGAAAGGGTCATTAAAAGATTCAAAGGATGGCTATTTTTCACTATTTGACCGGAAGGATGAAGTGGTAAAGCCAGGTTATTATGCAGTAAAGTTGAAGCGGTATGGGATCGGTGTTAAGCTCACGGCATCTAACCGCGTCGGCTTTCATGAATACACCTACCCTGCTTCAAAAGAATCGCACATTGTGATCGATCTGCAGGAAGGCATAGCAGATATCGCAACGGAGACCTACATTAAACAGGTAAGTAAAAATACGATCGAAGGTTACCGTTTTTCAAGGGGCTGGGCAAGGGCGCAGCGCATTTACTTCACTGCTGTATTATCTAAGCCGATAGAAAAATTTGCAGTTTACGATACTACAGAGCTAAAGAATGGTGTAACCCTGAAAGGCAAAAATGTAAAAGGCGTCATTTCTTTCGCCACCAAAGCCGGAGAAAAAGTATTTGTAAAAGTGGGGATATCGCCGGTGAGCTCGGCAAATGCGTTGCTCAATATCAATACAGAAATACCTGACTGGAACTTTGCCAAAGTGATGTTTGCTGCGCATAATGCCTGGAACGCTGAGCTATCCAAAATACAGATCAAGGCTGATTCGCTTTCCCAATACAAAAAGTTCTATACAGCTATGTATCACACCATGATCGCTCCGTCAACATTTAATGATGTCAACGGCGATTATTGGGGCACCGATAAGAAAATTCATAACGATAAATCTTTCACCAACCTTACTACCTTCTCCTTGTGGGATACTTACCGCGCTGCTAACCCGCTGTATACCATTATCCAGCCCGAACGCGAAAAGAATATCATCAATACCATGCTGACGATCTATAAGCAGCAGGGCCGCCTACCGGTATGGCACCTGATGGCTAACGAAACCAATACCATGGTGGGCAACAGTGCAGTACCGGTGATAGTGGATGCCTATCTGAAAGGATTCAAAGGGTTTGATGCAAACCTGGCTTATGAAGCAGTGAAAACTACCCAGATGCAGGACATCAGGGGATTGAAATATGTTAAAAGTCAAGGATTCATCCCTGCCGATAGTACAGTTGAATCCGTAGCTATGGGACTTGAATATGCCATTAATGATTGGTGCATTGCACGTATGGCTTTAAAAATGGGTAAAAAGGATGATTATGCTTATTTCAGCAAAAGGGCCAAATACTACCAGAACTATTTTGATAAACAGACCGGCTTTATGCGCGGTAAAGTATCGGCAACTGAATGGCGCACGCCTTTCAGTCCGTTTGTATCACGCCACGAAAAAGACGATTATACCGAAGGCAATGCATGGCAATACACCTGGCTGGTACCGGAAGATGTGGAAGGCCTGATCGCATTACATGGCGGTGATGCCGGGTTCATAAAAAAGTTAGATTCACTGTTCATTGTTAAAGGTGACCTGGGTAAAGAAGCTTCACCGGACATTTCGGGTCTAATTGGCCAATATGCACACGGTAACGAGCCGAGTCATCATATTGCTTACCTGTATACTTTCGCAGGGCAGCCATGGAAAACTCAGGAAAAAGTTCGGCAAATACTGACTGAGTTTTATACTATCAAACCGGACGGCATTATTGGCAACGAGGATGTAGGTCAGATGTCGGCATGGTATGTATTATCGGCTTTGGGAATTTACCAGGTAAACCCGGCTAATGGCATGTATATTTTTGGCAGCCCGGTTATCAACGATGCAATAATAAAACTGCCCGGAGGCAGGAATTTTCATATTGTTGTGAAGAACAACAGCAGCGCAAATAAGTATATCAGCAATGTTACACTAAATAATACAACATATACCCACGATTATCTGTTACATGGTCAACTGGCAAAAGGAGGAGAATTAGTGATCACGATGAGTGACAAGCCGGGTGACTTTGGCACCGCCACCGCTGACAGGCCGAAGTCTATTTATTGAGACATCAATAATTAAGACATTTTATATGAAATACAGGTATTTAAGCCTGGTATTTGTTGCTGCATTGACCATAGCGATAAGCCTTAACTCGTTCACAACAAAAGCACCTGCAAGCAAAAAGCCCATCGATGAGGATGGCAGAACCCTATTTGGAGCCTATTGTGTCATCTGTCACATGGCACCCGATCCCGCCAGTCTTACCAAAACGATATGGCGGGACCATGTTTTACCGGTAATGGCTAGCCGGATGGGTATCATCTATCCCGGCTATGATCCGCTTAGGGGATTATCGCCGGAAGAAAAGGAAATTGTCAACAAAAATCACATCATTCCTGAAAAGCCGTACATGAGTGATGAGGATTGGAGCAAGATTGTTAAATATATTTTAGATAGCGCCCCCGACAGCATCCCGATGGATGAAAAACGTCTCACCAGGAATAGCCCGTTGAAGCAATTTGTGCGCGAAGATGTACAGATAGACTCAATCCCGCGCCCATCGCTCATCACAGGTTTGAAATACAATAAAAAAACCAACACATTGTGGATAGGCGATTATTACAACAACGTCTATAAATGGAATTATCCTAAAGGGATTACCAAAAAAGTAAAATCGTCAAGCCCTGTGGTTGATTTTAACTTCCATCAGGGTGCTACCTACTTTACCGAAATAGGAAAGCTATACCCTACTGAGCTAAGTAGCGGATCGTACAGCAAATATAATGACACATCGGTATCAGCTGTATTGGCTTCACTTCACCGCCCGGTAAATGCAAAAATAGACGACATCGATGGTGATGGCGTGCCTGAAATCGTGATGTGCAACTTTGGCAATAAGGTGGGTTCCTTATCCCTGTTCAAGAAAGATAAATCGGGCAAATACAAAGAGCAGGTTTTATTGAATCAGCCTGGTGCACTCAAATGTTATATAAAAGACATGGATGGTGATGGCAAAAAAGATATTGTTGCCATGTTTGCGCAGGGCGATGAAAGCGTATACATCTTCTATCAAAAGGATAAATTTAAATTCAAGGGCAAGCGGGTATTACGCTTCCCACCAAATTACGGCACTACCGATATGGTGCTGGTTGATTATAATCATGACGGACTAACCGATATCGTAACCGTTCATGGCGATAATGCCGATTACTCAGATATCCTGAAACCCTATCACGGCATCAGGTTGAATATTAATCAGGGCAAAGGTGAGTTTAAAGAGAAGTTCTTCTACCCCATTTATGGTGTCACAAAGGTTTTGGCGGAAGATTTTGATAAAGACGGTGATATTGACTTCGCAGCAAGCTCTTTCTTCCCTGATTTTGGCAAACTGGCAGATGAATCCTTTATCTATTTGGAGAACGTCGACCAGAATAATTTTAAATTCAAATCCTATATACTGAAAAGCGATATCCCTGTAAAATCACTCACACTTGAGAAAGCTGATATAGATGGCGATGGTGATATGGATATTATTGCTGGCAACTTTGCGCAAAGTCCCGGGCCAGTACCAAAAGAGCTGGACGATAAGCTAAAAAGTGCGAAATACGGGTTGATCATCTTTAAGAACCAGCTTTATCAGCCTAAGAAAATCGGGAAATAGTTTTGCTGATGGATAAAACAATGGCTCTCTCCCTATAATTAGGGAGAGATGTCCAGCGCAGCGTCGACAGAGTGGGTAAAACTTTAGGACGGTCAAACAAGGCGCAGATTTTTACCCTCCCGCCCCCCCTGATTCCAGGGGAGGAGTTAAATTTCAAACAGACTTTTAAAATGTTTTTGATGCTCATCCGTCTGTATTGGTATGAACTCGATCAAAAACAAGAATATAGCTATCGTAGGCGGCGGTCCGGGAGGCTTGACGCTGGCCCGGCTTCTGCAAATGAATGGTGCAGATGTAAAGGTATATGAGCGTGATATAAACCGCGACGTCCGTGTTCAGGGCGCTACGCTCGACCTGCATTATGAATCTGGCTTGGCTGCATTACGTAAGGCTGACCTGATGGACGAATTTAACGCCAACTATCGCCCCGGTGCGGATAAAATGCGCATCACAGACAAGCATGCCAATATTGTTTTTGAAGATGATTTTGCTGTAACCGATAACGATGAGTTTGCACGCCCGGAAATTGACCGCGGACCATTGCGGGAGATATTATTAAACTCCCTGAAACCTGATACCGTGATTTGGGATAGTCAGTTGGTATCGCTCTGTACAAATAACAATGCCTTTAAGCTTGAATTTAAAAACGGAACAGAAGCTTTCGCGGATATTGTGATCGCAGCCGATGGGGCTAACTCTAAGATCAGGCCGTATATCACTCCGATCAAACCCTTTTATTCAGGCGTAACTGCAATAGAAGGCGCCGTTTATGATTCGGAAAAGAATGCGCCCAGAATTCATGAGCTATTGCAGGGTGGTAAAATATTTGCGCTGGATGATTCTAAAACCTTCGTCGTTAGTTCAAAAGGCGATGGCAGCCTGGCGTTTTACATGGGACTTATCGTCAACGAATCATGGACAAAAGATAGCGGTATAGATTTCTCGGATAACTCGCAGATGTTGGCATGGTTTAAAAAGACGTTCTCAGGTTGGGATAATATCTGGGACGAGCTGTTTGAAAACGCAAGTACTCTCTTTATTCCCCGTCCGCAGTATTGTATGCCGTTTGATCAGACCTGGGAAGCTTTGCCTAACCTGACCATGCTTGGCGATGCAGCACACCTGATGCCACCCTATGCCGGTGAAGGTGTCAATATGGCTATGCTGGATGCACTTGAATTGGCGGAATGCCTGCTCAATAAAAACTTCCCTGATACCCATGCAGCAATAGCCGCTTATGAAAAACAAATGCGTGCACGCGCATCTGAAGTTGCAAAAATGACGATGGAACAAACAGCATCAATCCACTCGCCAGAAGGGTTGAATAATATGCTGGCGATGTTTACGGCTAATGGACCACAATAAGACCTTTACGCCAACTCCTTCTTAAACGATGCCGGCGATACCCCCGTATGCTTCTTAAAGTAATTGCTAAAGTGTGCTATTTCGGTAAAACCTAAACGATAAGCGATTTCCTTAATGGATAGATCCGAATGCTGTAATAATGATTTGGCTTCCGCGATGGTTTTCTCAGCTATCCAGGTTCCGATAGCTTTTCCGGTTTTGGTTTTGATCACATTGCTGAGGTAGTTCGGATGAAGGCTTTGTGCATCGGCATATTCCTGTATCCGGTATACCTGGTCGGTTTTGCCTGTAGCTATATCACGATAGTGTCTTTCCAGCAACTGCTTAAACTTCTTGACGATCTGCGAACTGCGGTTACCTTCGTATATCGGGTTATAATCCAGCCAGAAATATTCTTTGATCTTTAATAGCAACACCACAAACAAGTTAGCGATCAGCTTGATACGGAAAGGCGAATGGGATGTGTATTCTTTATATATCTGCAAATAGATACGCTCAAACTCGGCAAATATCTCCGGACTAACCACTCTGCCGGGAAAGGTTTCTGCTAACAGGAATGGGAACTCATCAAAAATATCGGCATGAACATTCTCCTTTAAAAACGATTCGTTCAGCGTGATCAGGTAAACCTCTTCTATTCTTGTCCATTCATATGAACGGATGTGGCCGGGGTTGGTAAAATAGATGGTGCCCGGTTGTGTGTCAAAGGTATAGTTATCTAAGGTGTACCTGGCATTCCCATCTTTTGCAAACAAAAAAACAAAAAAGTTTAAACGGGACGGAGGTGAGCTGAGCGGTCTTCCGGCACTCACGTCCTTCAGGTTAAAAATGGTAAAATCGGTATGCTTGTCAATCAGGTCGGTCGAAAAACCCAGGTTCCTGTATTGATCATAGAGGGTATTGAATATCTGAATTTTACCTTCCTTCATTTTTTACAACACTGTTCTTAGGATTATGCAAGTCATGCTTAGAATTTCGCAATTCCAGGGGTCGTTTTCTCCTCAATTTTGTCTTGTCAATAAACATAAAGAAAAATGAAAACATTAGAAAACAAAGTTGCACTGGTAACCGGTGCTTCAAGAGGAATAGGAGCAGCAATAGCTTCTGAATTAGCAAAAAACGGCGCTGCCGTAGTTGTAAATTATGCCGGTGGCAAAGCTGCTGCCGACGAAACTGTAGCAGCCATTGTTGCAGCAGGCGGTAAAGCCGTAGCCGTACAAGGCGATGTAAGCAAAAAAGAAGATGTTGCCCGCCTGTTCGATGAAACTATCGCAGCATTTGGTAAAGTTGATATCCTGGTAAACAACGCCGGTATCATGGTGGTAAAACCCTTAAAAGATTCGACCGACGAGGATTTTGAAAAACAATTTAACACCAATGCTAAAGGTACATTTAATACCCTGCGTGAAGCTGCCACACGTTTGGCTGATAACGGCAGTATCATCAATTTTTCGACCACTGTTACCCGTACCAATTTTCCCGGATATGGCATTTATGCAGCCACAAAAGCAGCGGTGGATCAGTTCACCCGTATCTTCGCTAAAGAAATAGGCAGCAGGGGCATCAATGTAAACTCAGTACAACCAGGCCCAACAGCAACAGATCTGTTTCTTAACGGAAAATCAGAAGAATTGATCGCCAAACTGGCTTCTACCAACGCATTCAACAGGCTGGGCACTCCTGAAGATATCGCTCATGTGGTTGCTTTCCTTGCCAGCGATGATGCAAAATGGATATCAGGTCAGAATATCGGCGCAAACGGTGCGATGGCTTAATCAAAGTCGGAGGTCGGAAGGTCGAAGTCGGAAGTAAAAAATAATCAACAATTAACAATCACACAATTTAAAATACAATCGTCATGAAAACTCTGGAAAATAAAGTAGCATTGATCACTGGTTCAGGTCGCGGATTAGGCAAAGCAATTGCCGAAAGATATGCCGCACTAGGCACAAACCTGGTATTGAACTATTCAAGAGATAAAGCATCAGCAGAAGAAGTTTTGTCAAACGTAACTGCCATGGGCGTGAAAGCCATCCTGGTTCAGGCAGACGTAAGCAAAGTAACTGAAATCGAACGCCTTTTTAATGAAGGACTGGCAGCATTTGGTAAAATAGACATCGTGGTAGCCAATGCTGGTATCGAAATGGTAGAAACCCCGGTTACTGAGTTTACCGAAGAACAATTTGACCGTGTGTTCACCATCAACACAAAAGGCACCTACTTCACCATGCAGCAGGCTGCAAAACATGTTCAGGATAATGGCCGGGTAATTTACATCGCATCAAGCACTACCTCATTCCCTGTACCCGGAATGGCTGTGTATGGTGGCAGCAAAACTACTCCACGCTACCTGGTAAACATACTTTCACAGGAAATTGCACATCGCGGCGTAACTGTAAATTCTATCATCCCATTTGCAGTTGATCACTCGGGTATATTCGCTGATCCAGATGCATATCCTGAATTGAGGAAATCATTACTGGCCAGCAGTCCAATGGGCCGCCTTGCAGAAGTAGAAGATGTAGCTAATGTGGCCGAATTCTTCGCCAGTGATCTTTCATCGTTCGTAAACGGTCAGCACCTGCTGGTAAATGGTGGTGCTAATCAATAATCCATCACACGCAATCATTCTATTCATCTCTAATCAAAAAGTCCTTTGTATAAATTACAGAGGACTTTTTTGTTACACCCTGAGCCATATTAAGACAATCCAAATTGTAACTTTTTCAATACATAACTATTTAATTTCCAGATTAAATACCGTAACTTTCTGATTCATAACCAAACCATCATGAAAACCAGGTATCCCATCGCAATAAGCCTGCTTATGGCCATTGGTTTTATTGCAACGCAATCGTTTTACACCGGGACAAAGAAAACGGACGTATCCACGCGACGCACTTATTTCAAGCCATTCCCGCGACCGGCTGCCATGTGCGTACCCATATTCAGTGCAGCGGACAGCGCTATCGACGTCCCGGCGCTAAAAGGTTGGGGTAATTATCGATGGAAAATATCGCATGCGTCAGACAGCGTTCAGTTTTATTTTAACCAGGGCATCAATATGTATTATGCCTTTCATGATATCGAAGCGATTGCATCGTTTACTAAAGCCACACGTCTTGGACCGGACTGTGCTATGGCCTGGTATGGTAAAGCGCTGGCATTAGGACCCAATATCAATTATCCGAATGGCTATCGTCCACCTTCAGGAGCTTATGAGGCAGCCGTTAAAAGTCAGCAGCTTTCGGTTCAATGTACTGACCTGGAGAAAGATCTGATCAATGCCATACACCAACGATACAGTGCAGATACGACCATAGATGTAAACAAGCTAAAATCGAACTATGCCGATGCGATGAAGCTGGTTTATGAAAAACACAAAAACAATGCAGAAGCGGTAACGCTTTATGGCGATGCTTTGCTTCTGCTCCATCCCTGGGACCTGTACGAGCATGATTTTACACCTAAACCCTGGACGCCGCAAATCCGCTCGATTTTCGAACAGGCGCTGAAAATCTCGCCGAAACATCCGGGAGCCAACCATTACTATATCCACACGATGGAAGGCTCGGCAACACCTGAGCTTGCCTTGAGAAGCGCAAACGTGCTAGATACACTGATGCCACAGGTATCTCATGTCACCCACATGCCTTCACATATTTATATCCGGACGGGCGATTACCGGAAAGGGATTACCAATAATGATGAGGCGGTAAAAGGCTATAAGGGTTATCTCAAAATATATGCACCTGTCGAGAATGACTATCCATTGTACGAAGCCCATAATGTGCATATGAAGATCAACTGTGCGCAAATGGCGGGCAATTATAAAATAGCAATGGATGCATCGACCACCCTGCAGGCCTCAATTCCTCCATTTTACCTCTCATTAAAAGGCGCTATGGGGAATTATGTGCAATACGTTTATATGGAGCCCACATTCACCAATCTTCGTTTTGGAAAATGGGATGAGGTACTCAAAACCAAAGTTCCTGATAGCCTGATCTTCGCTTCACTTATTTCGCACTTTGCCAGGGGCGTTGCTTACAGCCGTAAAGGCAACTTTCCGTCTGCAAAACGTGAGTTAGGAATGTTGAATAAATTATTAGCTGACACCTCTCTGAAAGCTAAAGAGATATTTAGCCCGGCTATTGAACCGGCTACGGTGGCACAACTGATATTGAAGGGTGTTATTGCCGATGGGCAGAAAAACTATACGGCGGCGATCAATTTCTTACAGCAGGCAGTTCAAGCTGAAGATCACCTGATTTATAATGAACCCCGCGACTGGCCGATCCCTGCACGACAGTTCCTGGCCAACGTATTACTCAAAACCGGTAAGTATAATGAGGCCATTGCCGTTTTAAAACGAGACCTGGTTATTAATCCTAAAAACGGGTGGTCGCTAACAGGCTTGCGATCAGCTTATACGCAAACCAACAATAAAGCTGAACTTGCACAGGTAAATACCCGGTTAAAAAATGCTTTTAGTATAAAAGATACGAATGTTGAACAGCCGGTATTTTAAAATATTCACAATATTAAAAATGGCCTTAGGGATTACTCCGAAGGCCATTTTAGTTAATCAATGTTTATTATTTATTGTTTGCAGAGCTTATGTCCGACACAAACTGATCGGGGCTTTCATCAGGAAAACCATCCCAGCTTTTCAGCACCTTGCCATTTTCGTCTACCAATAAAGTGTAGGGGAATTTGCCATCAGCATTGTATTTATCGGCGAGCGCTTCATTTAATTTGGTTTGTTCCTTACTTAACTGGTTCTTTTTCTGTCTTGGGAAATCGGCCCTAACCAAAACCAAATGGTCTGAAGCATAATTTTCAAAAGTTCCGGATTCCAATATTTCCTTGCGCAAGCGGATGCAGGGGCCACACCAATCAGAGCCTGAAAAATTGATCAGTATTAATTTATGCTTTTGGGCGGCTTCTGTTTTTGCTGCATTAAAATCACCCATCCAGGTCACTCCCGGCAAAAGCAGCATTCCGAGATATATTGCTAACAACTTCATATTTAATATCATTAAACTGTTCTAATCAAAATATTATTGTTCCTATTATTTAAAACCGAGGCTCAACGATACCACATTCGACACCAGGTCTGTCGTCTGCGAGTAATGTCCATAACGCAATTCCAGGTCGTGAAGGTTTTGCCAGCCAAAAACTCCTTTAGGTGGTGCAACCCTGAATCCAACTCCATAAAAATTTGCATGGAACTGGGCATATTCATAATTACTGGTATAATACTCGTCAGTTGGGCTATGCGCCTCATAAGGAGCAAAGTATTTTGCCGCCGTCTGATCGTAATACCTGTAAAACGGTGATATCGAGAAAAAAGGTGTAAGCTTGATCGCTGTTTCCAATCCAGCTGTGTTCGATTTGACGCCCCAGCTATCCATATAATAGCGGTAATACGAGCGCAGGATGATGTTATCACCCAGGAAATAGTTCAGTCTCACACCCACCGGAAGCTTAAACCTATTTGATGGCAAATGTTCTATCGTATCTTTCCCGGTATTAAAATACACCCGGTGAAACGGTAATCCCAGGTAACCATTTTGCGCGACACCGTCTACCAAAAACATCACCTGCATACGCGAGTTAATAACCTGCGAATAGCCGAGCGATGCCGAATAAGTATTCCTCGGACTGCTTGGAATATTTGCTTTATGCCCCTCCCCAGTTCCGCTAGCCGAAGTAACTACGGTGCTTGTACTTTGTGGGATAAACTCCGATGGATAGATCATTTTAACCTGGTCAAAATAGGCTCGTACCTTTGCTGTAAACTCGCCGTTCTTATCTGCAGTTTTCTGAGAAAAATGCACGTCGGCACCCAGCGACTGGTAATTGTATTCGCCTGAATAATAAGCACCGATACCAAAGCTGTTTCCCTTTTTGATATTTTCAGTAGTCCAGTCGATAGATGGATAGATCCTGCTGCCGCCGGTATTTGATGCACCGCTTAAATTGACGTACGCTGCCGAAGCCGAAGTATGGTGATCGAAGCCAATGCCAACTGTCAATGAATTTTGCTTCACTTTAGGATCGCCCCATACCATTTTCAGATCAAGACCATTCGAGATGTCCGTCACCTTTTCGGTACCGATGCCTCCCGTAACAGCGCTGTGGTCACCATTTTGCCAGTAATAGCTCGAAACCAGGTTGATCTCATCTATATGCAATCCTCTCGGGTGATATTCCGAAGGCTCTGGTTGCCCGATCGGTTTAAACAAGCTTATGCCTGTCGTTTGCGGGAGACTATCCTGTTTGGTTTGTGCAGAAACATTTAACCTGCAAAGCAGGGAAAACCCTATCATTGATAAATATACCTTTCTCATTAATGAATTTGTTTAAGAAAGGTTATCAATTACATCCGCAGCCGCCACCGGTTTTCCCGGCATTGGCGCCTGATGCAGCTTCCCTGTACGATTGAAAATTCAGTTCATTCTTCTCTACCTTCCGGTTACCTAATGCCATCTCGGCATCGTTAATGCGGTTCTTCTGGTATTCCTTGAGGTGGACACATGACGAGACGCTCATCATGGCGACCAGCCCGCCTACAATCTTCAGCGTTTTTTTAATCATAGTTTTTTAGGGGTATTATTTTATGTTGATATTCTTTGACGTATACATTCTGTCGTGATCGTCAATGATCACTGCTTCTATATCTTTTATCTGATCTATCATATCCAACCCGGTCCTTATACCCATGATCATTACGGGCGTTGCCATTGCATCAGCTATTTCGGCATTGGTGGTGATAATGGTAACACTTTTTATACCGGTTACAGGCAAACCTGTGCGTGGGTTAATGGTATGCGAATATTTCTTACCGTCTATCATCACATACTTTTCATAGTTGCCGGATGTAGCCACCGCCAAATCGGTGATAGACATGTAAGAAAACATTTCATGCTTTGCCTCTGGATTGGCAATACCTACTGTCCAGGGAGTACCATTGGGCTGTAGTCCCCAGGCTGTTAAATCACCCGAAGCATTAACCACGCCGCTCTCCACGCCTTGCTGTTTCATGATCAGTTTTGCACGCTCGGCAGCGTAGCCCTTGCCTATCCCCCCAAAACCTATGCGCATTCCTTTTTCTTTCAAAAAAACGGTACTTTTTTCTCGATCCAGGATCACGTTTTGATAATTGATCAACCGGACCATATTTTTTGCCGTTTCTTTATCAGGAAGCGAAGTCATTTGCTGATCAAAATTCCAGAGGCGTTTATCTATCGAGCCATAGGTAATATCAAATGCGCCCTGGGTAACTTGTGAGATTCGCAACGAGCGTTCTACCAGGTTAAAAGTTTCGGCGCTGACAGCTACCGGGCTGATACCGGCATTTTTATTAATAAGATTAGTTTCGCTGTCATCGCTAAAAGTGGTAAGCAGGCGTTCTATGCGTTGTATCTCGCTCACACCGGCATCAATTCTTTCGTGTGCCCATTTTTCGTTGTCGGCAACTACAGTCAGCTCAAAATGGTTTCCCATCAGCTTATAGCTTTTTTTAAAAGCGGAACTTACTGCCATATTACCAACCAGTTAACTAATAATAAAACCTATTAACTTAATATTCACAACAATATTACATTCCAATTCTGGAGAATAGATGAAAAAGCACTATGTACCGATGAGCTACCTCATTTTTAACACTTTTTAACTTTTATCTGGAAAGTGCTTATTGCAAAAAAAAGCCTCCAAAGAATTCCTTGAAGGCATTATCCTATCAGAAAATAACCAAACTATTTCATTCCCTTTTTGATCTTTTCTATAGCTTCAAGGTGCATTTTTAAAGTTGGCAGTGTTTTATTTGCGAAACCTTTTAAGTCACTGTCCTTACAATTTTTAGCGGCATCTTCAAAAGCCTTTACATCTTTTTTGTGATCATCCACCATGTTGTTTACATAAGCCTTGTCAAAATCGGCGCCTGATTTTTTGGACAGATCGTCCCTTGTCTTACTTTCATCAGAGCTGATTGAATCTGGCAGGGTGATGTTTAATTTATGTGCCAGAGCCTTTAACTCATCGTTTGCCTTTGAGTGGTCGGTCACCATCATGGTTCCAAAGTCTTTTACTTTTTGGTTTGTGGCCTTTTCTGCTGCCAGTTTGCCCAGGACAACTTCGGCCATGCCACCATTTGCTGCTTCAACTGCAAACTTCGCATCGCTTTCATCCACCTTAATAGCAGGTGTGGCTGCTTTGCCAGAGTCGCTCATGCTTGTTTGGGTTGTGTCCTTAGCCTGGTTGGCACTATCAGCAGCACCTTTGCTGTCTTTGTTGCCCTGGCATGCGCCCAGTGAAAATGTACCGAGAGCGAATGCCCAAATGTAATTCCGTGTTTTCATAATATGTTTTTCTAGATTGATTGATTAACTATTTAACAAATTATTTAACTACTAGTTTTTATAATTAACAAGTGATTTTTACCGATAAAAGCATTACCTGGTGATTTTTCACCGATTAAAATCCGACTTTCACCGACTTCATTAAACATTTAACAAGATTTAACTTTTGCCCGGCGACTTGCTGACTTAGTTTTGGTTTACATTTAATTCTGAAGGCCATGAACTTGCAATCAACCATCATCCCCGACACTGACAATCAGATCAATATCAACTCTGTTTTTAGCAGCATAGATAAACCGATGATCTCGAAAGAATTTAAAGGCGGTAAGATCAACAACATGTTTGCAAGTACACAGGTGGATCTGAGTAATGCTGATCTGACTGGCCTGGCGGTATTGAACATCTCCCAACTTTTCGGTGAAGTCACTTTAACAGTACCTGCCGACTGGCATGTTGAAACCGAAATCTCGCAATTATTTGCCACGATAGATGATTATCGCGAGAATAAATACAGGGCCAAAAATTCGGATAAAGTGCTGGTATTAAAAGGCACTTCTGTATTCGCCAACATCGAGATCCACAATAATGATTAACCTTTATTTAGGTTAACCTTAATTCCTCAAAGGTCGGTTGGTAGTTTATAAATTTTCTTTTTTAGATTTAGCTATCAATTATTTCGATCAATGAAAAAACTGACCCTGTTATTCCTACTCCTCAGCTACTTTACAGCACAGGCACAGGACAAGATCACCTGGCCCGATCATAAAAAAGCTGTTATTGTATTGACTTATGATGATGCACTTCAGTCACATCTAAATGTAGCTATTCCGCAATTGGATTCCGTTAAACTAAAGGGCACTTTTTTTCTTACGGGTGAGCTAAACAACCAAACGATACCTCAATGGCGAAAAGCCAGTAAGAAAGGCCACGAGTTGGCTAACCACACCGTTTTTCACCCCTGCTTCAGTACCGATGATAACCCGATGGCATCTGAGCATTACACTATATATCGTATACTTCATGAAATTTGGGTGATGAATAATTTCTTGTTTGCAGTTGATGGCAAAAGTGGACGCACCTATGCTTATCCTTGCACCGAGACCCATGTTGGCGGAAAAGATTATGTGGATTCACTCCGCAAACATGGTATTATCAAATACGCGCGTATTGGTGGTGATGCTAACGCCGTGATCACCGATTTTAAACATCTAGACCCACTGCAGGTACCGTCTTACGGATTGGAGGACCAGACCTCAGCCGATAAGTTGATCGCTTATGTAAAAAAGGTACAGGAAAGCGGCGCTATGGGAGTTATTATGTTTCACGGCATCGGCGGTGAATATATTACCACCTCGGCAGAAGCGCACAGAGAATTGCTGGCATATCTGAAAGCAAATCAAAAAGACATCTGGATAACCACCTTTCAGCAGGCGATGGATTATGTGACGGCTAATAAAGCGAAATAATCTTGATTAGTTTGTACCGTGACCCGATGTTTTATTCATTAATCCATCGTTAAACCTGACCAGCAACTTGAATAAATTTTCATAGGCATTCAATGGTAAAGTAGCACTGATATCACAAATATCGTGATATGCCTTTATACCCCCCAGTGTATACATATAAAAAGCAGGCACACCTTTTTCTGTAAAAAAATAATGATCGCTGTTCGCTGCCTTGCCTCTTGAATTAACCTTTACAAGAAAATTATTCTTTTCATTGATCTGTTTAAGCATCGAAAACTCGCCTGGATAAACAGTTGCATTGACAACTGTTATACCTTCGTCGCCTGTTCCTTCGAGGTCGAGATTGACAAGAAATCGAATATTTTTTAGAGGAATGAGCGGATTTTCACTGAAATATTTCGAGCCAAGCAAGCCAGCCTCCTCTCCTGAAAACAGAATAAAAGCCATTGAATAAGGTTGCGGATGCGCGGCATAATATTTTGCCATTGTTAGCACTTGTACTACACCACTGGCGTTGTCATTTGCTCCCGGAAAATATGTTGCACTCCCCATCCCACCTAAATGATCATAATGAGCTGTAAAAACTATTACCGAATCGGGCTTAATAGTGCCTTTTACAACACCGCAAATATTCCCGGTTTTAAAATCATCAACAAACTTATTCTCGATATCAACCTTAATGGAAGATGGCTTACTTTTCTGTAATTTTTTATCCAGTTCGATAACTGTATAATCCAGCACTTTTGTTTCTGCAGACCAGGTTAGCTTGTCAACCAGAACTACTATAATCCGGTTCTTTGGATCAATAAATTGTACACTATCTTTTTGAAATAACTTTCCTTCTCCTGTAACTCCCCTGCTATCCGGAGTTACTTCAAAATCTTTGCCTGGTACAAGCTGTACGCCATTTATAGAAACATCCATTTTACCCGGATAGGTATTTACAGGATAGCTGAATTCCTGGAGAAAAGCTTTGCCATCCATCGGCTTTAAGCCATATTCTGAAAATTGCGCCGTTAAAAATGTAGTTGCTTTTGTTAAGCCATTATTGGTATACCCGCGTCCCCAAAAATAAGAAGAGGTTAACGTGTCCAACATTCTACGGGCAAATACAATGTCCTGGGCTGAGCTTGTGAAGGCAATAAATAGTAATAATGCGGTTAACCTGGTCTTCATTTGGTTTAGGCTTTTATATTGTGGATACCAATATATTAATTAGTCCGAATATTCTGAATAGATTTTTTGGATTATTGTCCAATTTACAAATCATGACTTGTTATGGATGTATAATTCATATATTCATTAACCCTTTAATTTTAAAAAATGGACGAGTACGCATTAATTATGAGACATGAGGATGGCAGCAAAATAGCTTCGCCTGAACAAATGCAGGAATGGATGAAGCAAACCATGGACTGGATCGGTGGGATTGCTGCGCAGAACAAATTTGTAGGCGGTACGGGCTTATTGTTTGCTGATGCCAAAGTGGTGCATCACAATAAAATGGTAACCGACGGGCCTTTTGGCGAGATAAAGGAAACCATAGGCGGATTCATTACTGTTAGAGCTGAATCAGCAGAAGAAGCTGCTGAATTTGCCAAGGGTTGTCCTGTGCTGCAAGGCGAAGGGAATACCATGGAGGTTCGCCGCATACACAAAAACGAAGGCGGGCACTAATCGCTTTTGCCATGAAACAGCAGGAACTGATACCACACTTATTCAGAACGGAGTACAGGAAGATCGTCTCCGTTCTGTGTAAGCGCTTTGGCTTCGAACAGATAGAAACCGCCGAAGATATTGCCGCCGATACTTTCCTTGCTGCTTCGCAAACCTGGCCTTACAGCGGCGTTCCTCAAAATCCTGTGGCATGGTTATATTTTGTAGCAAAAAACAAAGCCAAAAATCACTTGCAACGACACCTGGTATTTGAAAGCAAGGTGAGTGATGAACTGAAAAGATCATTTGACGAAACTTTCGAAACTGAGATCGATCTATCGCCTCAAAACATCAACGACAGCCAGTTGCAGATGATGTTTGCCATTTGTCAGCCTTCCATTCCGGTCGAGGCGCAGATCGGGCTGTCACTCCGTATCCTTTGCGGTTTTGGTATCGAGGAAATTGCCGACGCCTTTCTGTCAAACAAAGAGGCCATCAATAAACGCCTGTTTCGAGCCAAAGAAAAGTTAAGAGAAGAAAATGTAAAAATTGATTTTCCGGGGGCAGCTGAAATCGACGAGCGGCTTGCTACTGTACTCACTACTTTGTACCTGCTTTTTAATGAAGGCTACTATTCCAGCAGCCAGGACACTATTATCCGTAAAGATTTGTGCTATGAAGCTATGCGCCTTTGCACCATGCTGGTTGAAAATAAACTGACCAGCAAGCCCGAGGTGAATGCCTTGCTGGCATTGATGTGTTTTCATGCATCGCGATTTGACGCACGGATCGATCAAAATGGTGAACTGGTACTCTATGACGACCAGGACACCAACCTCTGGGATCCGGAGCTGATCAGCAAAGGCGCTTATTTTCTTAATTGCGCCACAACAGGAAATACTTTATCCAAGTACCATATCCAGGCTGCTATTGCTTACTGGGGCACACAAAAAGCAAATACACACGAAAAATGGGAAAGCATTTTACAGCTTTATAACCAGTTGCTGCAGACAGAATATTCACCCGTTGCAGCCCTTAACAGGACTTATTCTCTTTCAAAAACAGCGGGAAAAGAAACCGCTATTATCGAAGCAGAAAAACTAAAACTCACAAATAATCATTTCTATTATGCTCTGCTTGGCGACCTTTATGCAGGTATTGATAATGATATTGCACGGCAGCATTTTCAAAATGCCCTGGCTCTTTCGCGAACTCAAACTGATAAGCAGGCGATCCAGAAAAAAATTGATAACCTCTGATACCCATTTAACAGAAAATTCTCAATTGATGTAAAATGCTTGTTTGAAAGCGTTTTTTTGGTTTACATTTAAGGCATTGTGACCTATATTGGCATTAAATCCGATATCCCTATGAGAACTTTCTGTATTGCTTTAATCTTCTCCTTTCTCTTTTTACAAAGCCACGCCCAGCTAAGCACCGCCCATATTTTTGGCGATCACATGGTTTTGCAGCGTAACCAGGATATACCGGTTTGGGGTTGGTCGGCAAAAGACTCTAAAGTAAGTGTGAGCCTAAACGGACAGAAGATAAATGCCAAAAGCGATGCACAGGGCAATTGGAAGATCGCATTCAAACCGATGGAGGCAGGTGGTCCTTATGTAATGACCATTACATCCGGCAAATCAAAGATAACATATAGCGACATCATGATTGGCGAGGTGTGGCTTTGTTCGGGTCAATCAAACATGGAGTTTGCCTTGAGAAACGCACTTGGCTACAAGTCCGAATTGAAGACCGCCGCCCAAATGAATATCCGTCATTTTAAAGTGCCCAACAAAATGAGCCTTACGCCCGAGAAAGATATTTCCGGTGGCCAATGGATGAAAGCGGATACGAATACCATTGGCGACTTTACAGCCGTAGGTTACTTCTTCGCCAAAAAGATATCGCAGGAACTGCACGTGACAGTTGGATTGATCAACAGCAGTTGGGGTGGCACACAGGTAGAAAGCTGGATCAATAAAGACGTGTTGTCAAACTCTCCCGAAATGGCTGATGCCACTAAGAATCTGCCAACCGATTGGGATGGTCTGAACAAGAGACTCGATAAACAATTGCGGGATGCTTACTATAAACCCGACGTTGCCAAATTAACAGCCGAACAATTAGCGGAAGAACCATCGACTTTTTTCGATCCCTGGATGAAAGGATACGTACCGGGTGCCTGGGAATGGCAAACGAAACTTTATTCCTATCGTGGCGAGGGTTTTATGGAGCGAACCATCAAACTGGATGATATCTATGCTAATCGTAAATCTGTCCTTCGCCTAGGCCAGTCCGATGCTGACATGAGTATTTATATCAATGGTAAACTGATCAATAACGGTCCACTGCCGTCAAATTTTCAGCTTGATCTTCCTGCCGGGACATGGAAAGGCGGAGACAATGTGCTGCTCATCGACCTGAAATCAGAGCAGAAAAATCCTTTATGGTTTGGCGTTGGACTTACCGGGCAAGGCAATGATATCTATATTAGTTTCCCGGACACCTCCGTAAACCTGGCTGATAACAACTGGCACAACATGCCGGATCTGAACAAGCCGTATCATTTCAATTATTTACCAAATAATACGGGCTATGTGCTGTATAATGCGATGATCCATCCGCTGATTCCTTATGCTATTGCAGGTGCATTGTGGTACCAGGGCGAGGCTAATGTCGGCAGGGCTTTTCAATACCGTACATCATTCCCGCTGATGATTACCAATTGGCGCAATGAGTGGAAACGTGAATTTCCGTTCTATTTTGTGCAATTATCTTCCTTCGGCGGCTTCCAGGGAAGTGACAAAGGCAGCGAATGGGCCGAATTACGCGAAGCACAAACCATGACCCTGAAACTGCCTAAAACAGGAATGGCCATTACTACCGATATTGGCAATCCATATGACGTGCACCCCAAAGATAAATTCGACGTAGGGCTTAGGTTGGCAGCAAAAGCGCTAACGCTTACTTACCATAAAACCGGTTTTTACGAAAGTCCGCAATACCATTCGGCTGATTTTAAGGATGGCTATGCTGAAGTCAAATTCAATTACGCTGACAACGGTCTCATCGTAAAAGACAAGTACAATTATGTTAAAGGTTTTGAATTGGCGGGTGCCGATCATAAATTCTATTACGCACAAGCCACTATTGTCGATGGCAATAAAGTAAAAGTATGGTGCGACCAGGTGAAGCAGCCCGTCGCGGTACGCTATGCGTGGACCGACTCTCCTATCGATGCCAACCTGTTCAGTAAAGAAGGTTTCCCGGTAGCGGCATTCCGGTCGGACAACTGGAAAGGATTGACGGATGACAAGAAGTTTGAATAAATGTTATGGCAGCAGCCTGTACTTGATCATTAGATATAATCTGCGCAGAAAGCTGACCCGAGGCAGCGGATATTTTAATTTAGCCGATAATCTGCCAATATAGGCGGCTATAACATCCTTTTCATCTTTGCTTAAGATATCCGTTTGGTGGTGTTCGGCAGCGCTGATAATTTTCCCTGCTTCCGGTTCCTTAATAAAAGAGCTATTGGCTTGTGCCAGAACTCCCGCAACCGTAGGTTGATTTAATGCAGCCGATTTCTGAATGCCGAGGAATGACGCCATCTCCCTGGTGATCACTTGCGTATCTTCACAAATCTCTTCATAATGTACCTGCATAAAATGCGAATGGATTAACGCAGATTGCTTTACAGCTACACTAAAAGATACTTTAAGATCAGCTAGCGCATGACGAAAACTTACAGAAGGTTCCATTTTTTTGCGTGATGTAAGTGTCGCTACAGGATCGCGAACTACATGAATAATTTTAGCCTGCGGTGTTGAGGCCCATATTCGTGTCAGATAGCGTTCATTAACCGGAGTTTTATCTACCCAATGCCTTGCGCCCAGTTTGTTGGTGCATGAAGCCCAGGCTAGTACAACGGCAATATGCGGCCATTGGTCGTTATCTCTTTTAACCTGCACCCACCAGGCCATAAGATACCGCGCAAAATCAACATAAGGTGATCCATCCGTTGTGCTGCGCCCGGCCAGCCAGTATGGGGGTTGATTGATCGGGTTTACTAACCTGCGCAGCCATTCTTTTCCTAAAAAAGTTATCTGGGCGTCTTTTGAGAGCAAACTTAATTTATATTCCAGGTTGGTATACCAGGTGCCTTCTGATGGTAATACTACCAGGTCAGGATGACCATCCAGTATATCTTTTACCAGTGTTGTGCCGCTGCGATGTACTCCACAAATAAATACCGGGTTTTGGGCAAGCAACTTCGCCTGTATTTGTTGGTCACCAGTTAAAGGCATCGGTCCCATACGCGAGGCTTGTTCCCACACTTCGTCCGACCACAGTTTCGCAGCCGCTATTAAAGCAGAAGGCGGCCTGTCTTCCGGCCTTTGTTTGGGCAACAGATCGTTTAAGTTCTGCTCGGCTTCAAGTATTTGGGGTGACATCGTGATACTCTTTTGTAATTACTATAAAACAAAGCTCCCGGTTGCCTGTAGAATAACATAATTACCTGCCGAAGCTAAAAAACAATCGTATTTTTAATCAAATAACCAGCCTTTATTTTACTACTCCCCAATATGGCATCAAGCACGTTTACCAGACTTAGGAAATATAGATTTTTTAGATTTTTAACCATGATGGGTCCGGGCCTTACCACCGGAGCTGCCGATGACGACCCGTCAGGAATAGCTACCTATTCTCAAACTGGTGCACAATTTGGTTACGGTCAGCTGTGGACAGCCTTATACATGCTGCCCTTTATGATGGCCGTACAGGAAGCCTGCGCCAGGATCGGCTTAGTAACCGGCAAAGGTATTGCTGCCGTGGTAAAGGAAAATTACAGCAAATCGGTTTTGTATATTGTGGTAGGCCTGGTGGTTATAGCCAACACCATCAACATAGGTGCCGATATAGGGGCCATGGCGGAGGCCGCCGGACTATTGATCCATGTTCATTTTGTGATTCTTACGCTGGTTATCACCGCTATCATTCTTACGCTCGAGATATTTACCAATTACAAAACTTACTCCAAAATACTCAAATGGCTGGCATTAGCATTGTTAGCTTACCCTATTACTGCTTTTATCGTTCATCAGCCCTGGGGTACCGTACTTAAAGCCACAGTTGTACCGCACATGGAGTTTAATTTCGCGTTTTTATTTATTATAACCGGCGTGTTGGGAACTACTATTTCGCCCTATATGTTTTTTTGGGAGGCCTCGCAGGAGGTAGAAGAATATACCGGAAAACATCCTAACCAAAGCGGCAAACCTGTTATTACCAAATCAGTTTTGCACCGTATGCGACTTGATAATAACAGCGGGATGATAGCCTCAGAAATCACCACATGGTGCATTCTGCTGGTAGGCGCCACAGTACTGCATCAAAGTGGTGTAAAGGATGTAAAAACCGCCGCCGATGCCGCAAAGGCGTTGGAACCGTTGGTACACTCGTTCCCTAATGCTGGATTCTTGTCAAAGCTTATTTTTTCAGTAGGCATTATTGGCTTGGGTTTTCTTGCTGTACCTGTATTGTCCGGCTCTGCTGCTTATGCTGTTTCTGAAGCTTTTAATTGGAACGCCAGCCTGAATTATAAACCACGTAAAGCTGTCGGCTTTTATGGTGTTATAACGGTGGCAACTATTATCGGGCTCATGATCAACTTTATAGGAATCGATCCGGTTAAAGCACTGGTTTATGCTGCTGTACTGAATGGCGTAGCTGCTGTTCCGTTACTCTATCTTATCCTGCGCATTGCCAAAAACGATAAGATAATGGGTGAGCACAAAAGCGGTGCATTATCCACCTCGTTATTGTGGGTCACCTTTATAGCCATGGGTGCAGCTGCTGTGGCCATGTTTTTTACTATTGGTAAGTGAGGCAGCGGGCAGCGGTAAAAGTTTTTGTATCTGATCGGTTTTTCTTTCATTTCTAATTACAAATAGTTGTAAATTAGTTGGATAACCTTTAGGCCCATGAGAAAATCACTTTACCCGTTACTTGTGCTTTCATTGCTTTCGTGCCAAAAGCAAAAAACGAAAGCTGAATACATGCAAGACGCACTCAAAAGCGATAGGTACAAAAACGCATCGATGAATATTCAAAGGGTGAAGAATATATTAGATTCGGTTAAAAAAGGTAAGCTCGACACTACCGCTGCTATTTTTGTATACAATAATTCTATAGCTACACCAGCTACCCAGGTAAAAACAGTGGCGCAAGTTGAAGAAGGAATGAAAAACGATACAGCCTTCTTAAAAGCCGCACAGGTAAAAGCAGCTTCTGAACTAGCTTCGGCAGACTCGTTGAAAAATAATCGTTAACCATTGGTGCATCAGGCAATTTCGGACGTCTGAAACTGCTTGTTCATTTAGATTGGAAAAGATATAACTCCTGCCAATAACAATTGTTACACCTTGTTGATAATACATTGATAGTTAATAACTTTTAGAGATTATTAAAAGTATTTTATACTCTATGGTACGGGCTTTGTTATAAAATAACTAAAACCTTGAACCCATGAAAGATCAAATAATTGAAGTGAACGGCCAATGCCCAACCTTTAAACAAATAAGCAGGCCTAACGAAAGAACAACTCCCACAGGCTATCCAGATGCTTCATTCTGGTTGCAGGTATACCCTCCGCTAGGCGACCAGCCCACCCGGATATCAAACGCACGTATGCTGTGTCCATGGAGCATGGCGGCTGAACTGTACGATAACAGCACCCTGGCCGATCGTCGTGCCCAAATTATGGATGCCTTAAAAAGCGGATTAAAAACAATTCGTCAATATGACCTGCCTCCGTGCCGCATTATGTTTGCCGAGGAATACGGCACCCGTAAAATAAGTGTTTGGGTAGATTGAGCGGTAGTTGCCAGTGTGCAGTTGGCAGTAGCTAATCCTTCTATTTAGCTGACCACTGTAAACTAACGACTGCAAACTGTATTACTCTGTCCTTAAGTCTTCATCGACGGCCATGCTCCTACGCTGAAGCTTCGGCGCAAGCGTAAGCTCATTCTGAGCGAAGGCTGTTTACCGGGTTTGCCAACGCTGCTTTCACCGATTGATAGCTGATGGTCAGGAATGCGATGACCAAAGCCATTACTCCGGCAAGTGCAAACATCCACCAACTGATATGGATCCGGTATACATAGTTATCCAGCCATTTGTTCATCATCCACCAGGCTAATGGGAAAGCAACCAGCAGTGCGGCAAAAACCAGTTTAACAAAATCTTTAGCCAGCATACTAACTATTCCGGCAGCACTTGCGCCCAACACACGGCGTACCCCGATCTCCTTAATGCGCCGTTGAGTGGCAAAGGTCGCCAGTCCAAATAGACCAAGGCAGGAAATAATGATAGACACCACCGAGAACACATTGAAAAGCTTGCCCATGCGTTGTTCGGCTATGTATAGCTTTGAAAGGTCCTGGTCTACAAAAGCATAGGAGAACGGATAATCCTTGTAAACGCTTTGGAAAACCTCTTTTAATTTCGTGATCACCTGTTGCATATCGGCAGGACTGGTGCGTATCACTGCAAAACCTCCTTGCTTTGTATAGCGCAGTATCAATGGTTGGATACCTTGCTGTACCGGCTTAAAATTAAAATCCTTAACTACGCCAATAATCTCGCCGGGATGGCCATTCATACTGATTTTTTTGCCGACTGCAGAGGTTGGAGTCATTCCCATGATCTTCAATGCGGTTTCGTTAACCAGATAGTTTGACTTGTCCGCTGTTGAATTATCGTCAAATGCACGGCCGGCTATAATGTGCATGCCGAAAGTCTTTATAAAATTCCCATCAGCGCCAATATGAGGGAATATAGTTTGCAGATTAGGGTCTTTGCCGCTCCATTGCACATCGGTAGTACCCGTGGTCAGGTCAGTGGGCAAATGTTCTATCAGCGTAAAGTTTTTGATGGCAGTATTTTGACTGAGTGCTGCCTTAAGCGCGGTATAATTATTCTGCAGATCGCCAACTTGCGGCATCTGGATATACATCAGGTTCTCTTTGTTATAGCCCATGTCCCGGTTCTGTATAAATTTAAGCTGATCGTTTACTACCAGTGTGCTCACCATCAGGATAACGGAGATAGCAAATTGCAGAACCACCAGTCCATTTCTTAGAAATGCCTTCTGGCTGCCTGCTATCTTCATCCCTTTTAAAACCTTAGCCGGATTAAAAGACGACAGAAAAAACGCAGGATAGCTACCCGATATCAATCCAACCAAAACGGCAATTCCAAACAGACTGCCTATGATTTTTGCATCCCATAAGTTAACGGTAATATTTTTGGATGACAGATCATTGAATAACGGCAACAGCACCCAGGCAATGGCCACACCGATAACTAAAGATATAAATGCCACTAATAACGACTCGCCCAAAAACTGAATGATCAACTGAAAACGCAATGCGCCGATAGTTTTGCGAAGACCAACTTCCTTTGAACGTTGCCCAGCAAGAGCTGTCGATAGATTCATAAAGTTGATGCAGGCGATCACCAAAATAAAGATGGCTACTATAGAAAAGATACTGGCATACAGCGCATTACCCTGTCCATCCACATCCAGCAAATAATGCGAATGCAAATGAATATCGGTCAATGGCTGCATTGTGTACAGTGTTTTGGTATGTGTAGGATCATTAGCTGAATGGAATTCGTTTACCTGCTTTTCGAACGCATTGATATTTGCCGCCGTCGATTTGAACCGATCATCCATTTGCAGATAGGTATACACCAGGTAATTACCCCATTCCTGTGGAGCATTCATGTTGTAATTGCTCGTTTTTTCATACGTGATCAGCGGCAACAGTATACCAAATTTCAGGTGTGAATTGTGCGGTATGTTCTTTAAAATTCCGGTAACAATATAATTATGCGGCGTTATATCGTCATCAATATGGATCACCTTTCCAATAGCATTCACATCACCAAAATATTTTTTTGCCATATCCACTGTTATCACAGCCCCATCGGGACGGGAAAGAACTGTTGCCTTATTGCCCTGCAATAAGGGATAGCTAAACATTTGCAGAAAAGAAGGATCAGCATAAAATATATTCTTCTCATCAAACTTGCGCTTATCAATGGTAACCATGGAATGCAGTGCAACTAATCGCGCATAGTTTTTTACTACCGGCAATTGCCGCTTTAAAGCTTCGGCCATCGGCAAAGGAGTTACAGCAGCATCGGTACCCGATACATTATCCGTTAAGCGGTATAATTGGGGTGCGTTATCATTAAATTGATCATAACTGCGTTCGTCCTGCACCCAAAGCAGGATCAGGATGCTGCAGGCCATACCCGAGGCTAACCCAAATACGTTCAGTACAGTGAATAACTTATACCTTTTAAGGCTGCGAATTGCTGTGGTAAGATAATTTTTGAACATGGCCGGCTATTGATGATGAAATTACTCTTAAGCATACCAAAGCGAGTGCCATGTTGTATTTGATTGATTATCAATACACTTTTACCTAAATTACTATCAACCTGTTCGGTTACGATACAGCGAGGCGTTCAGTTTTGAACAGGTTGTTTAGTCAATTGAATAAAGGAAAAATAAGATCGGTATGGCTCTCCTCTTGAGAGGGGCAGGGGTGTGTTCTACGACATGGCGCAGAAACCCACCCCCGCCACTACACTATCTTACGCGCCCCCTCCCAAGAGGGGAACTTACCTTTCATGTTCAGACAAAAAAAGGCCTGCTCCATTAATGAAACAGGCCCCAGAAAATAGTCAATCATTGAAAATTATAATTTGCCATTCATTGCCAATACGGCTTTGGGTGATAACGGGAAAAAGTTATTAAATATATCGGCAGTATTACCCACATGAATTTCGTATTCATTGTTTTCGAAAGCGTTTAACAGATCATCAGCGACCTGTTTTGGTGGTATACCATTCGCACCACCAATTACAGCAGAAAACTCGGTATCTACCAACGGAGGCATCAGTTCAAATACTTTTACAGGGGTATCTTCCAGCATAATACGCAGACTATTGGTATACGAGTGTAATGCCGCTTTACTTGCACCATAAGTTGGTAGTGCATTGGCTCTTGCAGCAAATGCTACTATGGAGGATACATTCACAATTGCAGCTTCCGGCTGTTGTTTAAGCAATGGCAACAGCTTTTCATTCAGACGGATGATAGAAAGATAGTTGGTCAGTATCTCCTCGCTTGCTTTTTCAAAGGCGTTGATTCCCGGCTCGGTCATATTATAATAGTTAGCGCTACCTGCGTTGTTAATCACCACATTCAGATTGGGATAATCCTTTTGCAATTGAGCAACCAGGCTATCTACATCTTCCGCATTGCTTACATCGCTAACAATATCAGTGGTATTTTTCAGTTTGGCGATAGCTTTATCCATACGTTCCTTATTGCGACCGGTGATGATCACCTGGTTACCTGCTTCAGAAAATAATTTAGCCATTTCAAATCCGATACCGGCACTTCCTCCGGTTATCAGTATGGTGTTGTTTGTTGTTTTCATTTTTATTTATGTTTTTGAGTTTTTCTTTTTTTAATAAAGCATGACGTAGAACACACCCCTGCCCCTCTCGAGAGGGGAACTTGTCCTCGTTAATGATCTGACACTATCACAGCGGGGGTTTTAGTTTTATTTCGCTTTAGAGCAAATAACAGTAAAGGCAGTGATAGGGCAAACATTAATCCGATCAATAAATACGAATCGAGGTAGCTTAGAAATACCGACTGCTTTACTACCGACAGATCTATCGCGCCGATAGCTAATCTTTTTGCCTCTAAAAGGGTTTTCCCTTTATCCTGGAAATAGCTGGTGTAGTGCACCAATCTTTCGTGCACCTGCGGATTGATATCGGTGATATTTGCCAGTAAATCAGTGCGGTGCAAAGCTGTGCGACGTGCTGAATAGGTATTAACAATGCTAATACCAAATGAACCGCCCAACTGCCGCATCATATTATTAAGCGCTGTTCCTTGCGGAATATCTGTCGCCGGTAAGGAAGATACAGCCAGTGAACTTAAAGGAACCGTAAGCAATGCAATTCCCAGTGCACGAATGATCAATGCCATGGTGATGTAATGGGCAGATACATCCAGGTTAATACCCGACATGTGCCAGCTGAAGAAGATAAACAGCAGAAAGCCCGTTGCAATAATTATCACAGGTGACACCCCCCTTTGCAAAAGTCTGCCAGAGATCATTAAAGCGCCTAAGGCCAGTATAGCGCCTGGCAATAACAGTCTGCCTGTTTGCGAAGGCGTAAATCCCAGCAAACGTTGAGCGATCACTGGTGTGAGAAAGATAGAGGTAAATAATCCGATACCACTCACAAACGTCAACACAGCAGCGATAACCAGCGTTTTGCTTTTAAGAACACGCAGGTTCACTACCGGGTTTTCAACTCGCAATTCCCATAATACAAATACGATCAGGCCAATCCCAGCGGTAATGGTCAATACGACGATGTAAGTAGCAGAGAACCAGTCATCGGTTTCACCACGTTCCAGTACAGTTTGCAAACTGCCTATTCCAACTGCCAGTAAAATAATGCCGACCCAGTCGATCTTGCCTTTGCCGTTACTATTACCGTTTTTAGGAGCCTCGGGCAGCAGGAAATAACATGAGATGACCGTGGCTATACCTATCGGAACATTGATATAAAATATCCATGGCCACGAATAGTTTTCGGTTATAAAACCACCCAGTGTAGGGCCAATTGTTGGACCGATAAACACCCCGATACCAAACAGGGCGCTGGCTAATCCGATCTTTTCTTTAGGGAACATTTCATAAACCACAGCTGCCGATACCGACAGCAACGCGCCTCCACCTAGTCCCTGCAAAAAGCGGAAAAATACCAGCACCCAGATATTGGTAGCCTGCCCACACATAAACGAACAGAGTACGAATAGTATAATAGATCCAATGTAATAGTTGCGTCTGCCCAGTATGCCGGTCAGAAAACTCGTCATCGGGATGATGATCACGTTAGCTATGGCATATGAGGTAATTACCCATGCCGTATCCTCCAGTGTTGATCCTAAGTTGCCGCTCATGTAATTGAGGGCAACGTTCACTATCGAGGTGTCTATCAGTTCCATAATGGCGGCTGCTATCACGGTAACTATCAATAATTTCTTTTTAAACTCGCTCATTTTTATACCGATTGGTATTTTTTATACTGTAACAATTCATTAATCTGCACCCGTAGGCGGAAATATTTATCTTGAAATGCAATGCAATATTAAATATTAAATTATACCAAATGGTATTTTTTTTGTCATTATTTTAGAAGGTGACCCTTAAGTGATATTTCCATTATTTATAGAGTTTTTCCTAAAACAAAACCAACTCATTCATAGTTATTTGCAGGTACACCATTATTGGCCGAAATCAACAACCACCCTTCCAGCGATTTATGACTGTTATAGCCGAACAAACTGATAGCACCTTACAATTTCTTGCCGGTGGTGGTGAAAATGGGTGCTCTTATCCGCTCCTTTGATTGGTCGAAGACCGCACTTGGAGATCCTGCTTACTGGCCTAAAAGCTTAAAAACCTGCGTCCGTATTATCCTTACTTCGCGCCAGCCTATGTTTGTGTGGTGGGGAAAGGAGCTTATCAATATTTATAATGATGCTTACCAAACTATAGTTGGAGGTAAACATCCGCAAGCATTAGGACAACCGGCCATCGAAGTTTGGAAGGAGATATGGCATCAAATACAGCCACGTGTCGATCAATCCCTGAATAAAAACGAAGGCACTTATGATGAAGCGCTACTGCTGATCATGGAGCGTAACGGCTATCCCGAAGAAACTTATTATACATTTTCGTACAGTCCTGTTCCGGGAGATGACGGTCACCCTGAGGGGATCATCTGCGCCAATACCGATGATACCGACCGGATAATCGGCGAACGCCAATTACGGACACTGAAGGACCTGGGCAAGGCTTATATAAATTGTAAATCGAACAAAGACATCTATGATTCGACAATAAACGCATTGAAGGAAAATGCCGCTGATTTTCCTTTTGCGATGATCTACGAGGCTGATGAAGATAACGAAGTTTTTACGCTCGCGGGATTAACGGAAATAGTTGACACTGGTATTGCGCCAATATCATTTGAAAAAGGCAAAAACAGACCCTGGTTCCAAAAAAATGGCGCATCGGGACACCATCATGTTGAACTTCTTAAACAGGTTCCGGCAAATCTGCCTAAGGGCAACTGGCCTATCTCTCCTTTCCAGGCGATTGCACTACCTATTACCAAATCGGGCCAAAATAATATTTACGGATGGTTAGTTGTTGGTCTTAACCCCTATCGTTTGCTGGATGAAAAGTATACCAGTTTCTTTCAATTGGTTACCGACCAGATCGCATCTGGCATAGGCAATATTCGTGTATATGAAGAGGAGCAAAAAAGACTTCTGTCGCTCATGGAAATCGATAAGGCAAAAACCGTCTTCTTTAATAACGTAAGTCACGAATTCCGAACTCCGCTTACATTGATGCTGGGCCCATTGGAGGAAATGCTGCACAATGCAGACTCGCTGCCGAAACATATCCATGATAATATTGCATCTACCTACCGAAACGCGCAGCGGTTGCTAAAACTGGTAAACAGCCTGCTTGAATTCAGCCGGATTGAGGCTGGGCGAGTACAGGCATCTTATCAGCCTGTTGATCTGTGTGCACTGACGACCGACCTGGCCAGTGGCTTCCGGTCGATCATCGAAAAAGCCGGGCTAAAATACCAGGTAGAATGCAGGAATTTCAACTCAACAGTTTACGTTGATAAAGAGATGTGGGAGAAGATCGTGCTGAATCTATTATCGAATGCATTTAAATATACGCTTAAGGGCCAGATTAGCGTGACGTTATCCCACGAAGGAAAAAATGCAGTTCTAAAAGTGAAGGATAGTGGTGTTGGTATTCCAAAATCAGAGCTGCCGCGAATGTTTGAGCGCTTTCACAGGGTACCAAATGTGATTGGCCGTACGCATGAAGGCACCGGGATTGGCTTGTCGCTCATTCACGAACTGGTGAAAATGCATCATGGCGAAATTACCGTAGAAAGTATAGAAGGTTCGGGAAGCGCTTTTACCGTGAGGATCCCGGCAGGCAAAGATCATTTGCCGCATTCGCAAGTAATTGAAATAGCTGAAGCAGTCACCGTTTCGTCATTAAAGGATGTGTTTATAGAAGAAGCATCGTCCCTGCTTTCTCCGGATGCAAAATCAAATGGGCAGGGTCATCATGCCGATGCAGCAACCTACGCTGACGCAATACTGGATCATTCCGTACACATATTGGTTGTAGATGATAATGCCGATATGCGCGCTTATCTGCACCGCATTATTGAGCCATACTTTTTTGTAACTACGGCCCCGAACGGCAAAGAAGCCCTGGAGCGGATGCAGGAATCGATGCCGACTTTGATTGTAAGCGATTTTATGATGCCGGTAATGAATGGCAAGGAATTACTGAAAACGATCAGAAATACACCATCCATTTCGCGGTTGCCATTTATCTTGCTATCCGCCCGTGCAGGTGAGGAAGCCAGGATTGATGGATTGGAGGCTGGCGCGGACGATTACCTGGTGAAACCTTTTTCGGGCAAAGAGCTGATCACCCGCATCCGGTCTCATGTTACCATAGCAAAGGCACGTAATCATGCTGAAGAGCTCTTAAAGCAGCTTTTTATTAACGCCCCGATGGCTATCTCTATACTCCGAGGACCCCAGTTTGTGGTTGAGCTGGCAAACCCCGAGATTTTGGGGATATGGGGTAAAAAGGCCGAGGATGTGTACTACAAACCAATAATGACTGCCATACCTGAATTGAGTGGTCAGGGTTTTGAAGACCTGATGCTGCATGTATTGACTACCGGGGAGCGTTTTACTTCGGATGAATATCCGGTAAGCCTTCTGCGTAACGGACGGGTGAAAAAGATATATGTTAAATTTATTTATGAGCCGCTGCGCGAGGATAATAACAACGTAACCGGGGTTATTGTGCTGGCCCACGAGATCACCGACCTTGTTAACGCCCGTATTCTGGCCCAACGAAATTCGCGCGAGTTGGCCGAGCAATTAAAGCGTAAGGATGAGTTTATGAGTGTTGCCAGTCACGAACTGAAAACACCAATTACTACTATGAAAGCTGCCCTTCAAATATTGGGTAAGCTGGAAATTGGCAACTCAAAAGCTGAATTATTTGTTAGCAAAGCCAATAAACAAATGGACCGCTTAACCTCGCTGGTGACTGACCTGTTGAGTGTTACCAGCCTGCAAAGCGGCAAAATGAAATTCTATTTCGAGGACTTTTCGCTGGATGAAATGCTTAAGGATGTGATCGAGCAGCATCAGCAATCGCAAAGCGGACATCAGATTATATTGGAAGGCAAAACAGGTATCACCCTTAATGCTGATAACAATCGCATTGAACAGGTGGTGAATAATTTTCTATCAAATGCCATTAAGTACTCACCAGGTACAGATAAGATAATTGTTAAGGTGGAATGTAAAAGGAATACGATGCGGCTCTCGGTAAAAGACTTTGGTATCGGTATACCCGAAGACCAGATATCGCACGTATTCGATCGGTTCTACCGGGTTGAGGAATCAGTGAGAAATTTCCAGGGTCTTGGGCTTGGGCTGTATATTTCTGCAGAAATCATTCGGCGTCACAATGGCAAAATTGGCGTCGAGCGCAATGAAGGCGAAGGCTCTACATTTTGGTTTACGCTGCCTTTGGCCAAATAAATATTCGCCTCTTCCTCATATCTTCTATTGGCTCCAGCATTTTTCAATGTTAAATAATTGTTAATTATTGCAAATAAAACCATATTTGGGCTGGCCAATTCTGTAGAAATTCTGAAGAAAATTTTAGGATATATTTTACTTACCATATTTCTGTTTAATGCAGGTGGCTATCTCCTGCTTTTTAAATACCTCATTTTCCGTTCGGATGAGCGGATGGCCAGCACAATACAACACCATAATTATAACAGAACCGAACTTGTACAGGTAAAAGTGCCTATGCATTTGCCTAATGTGGTTAACTGGGATAATTATGAGCAGATAAATGGCGAAATGCAGTTAAAGGGGCACTATTATAAGTATGTCGGATTGAAGATCACCCGCGATACCATGTTCCTGCTATGTCTGCCTGATGATGAAAAAACAAGGCTGGAAAACGAGCACATCCAGCTCGCCAAGCAAGAGAATGACAGCCCGACCAGTAAAAGAGCGCACGGCGCTTTGCCCAAGCTAGCTCCGCCTATTGCTAAATACGACTACCAGGTAATCGAACTGAATTTTCCGGCTCCGGTTACTGTTCTGCAAAAATTTCTTATTCATAATACTGCACCATGGGAGCACCCTCCGCTCTCTGTTGACGGTCAGCCGCCTGAGCTAACGGCTTAAATACAATCTTTTAACGAATTATTTAAACAGTAGCTGATTGCACAGGTGTGTAGTGATAGATGGCATTGTCCTTTTATTCATTGCTGCAATCCCGTGTCAACTCAAGCTATCTATTGACCATCAACAAAAGCATTTTATAATGAATAAACAATACAAAATAATGCTTGTATTGCTGGCTATTTTATGCAGCTACAAGTTAAACGCCCAACAAAAAACAAAAAGAGACACTGTTAAGCTGGATACCATTTCTATCAAAGACACCAAACCCAAACATCTTGGAGATATTGTTGGCACAAACATTTTTGCCGGTAAAAGAACCTTCTCCATTACCCCGGATGCCAGCAAAGCCAACGTGGCCAACAATAATGCGCGTATGATATTCTCGCAGGTGCCGGGAGTGAATGTTTGGGAGATGGACGGAGCAGGTCTTCAGCTCAATATCGGTACGCGCGGCACCGATACGCATCGGTCCATTGAAACCAACATGCGCCAGAATGGCTATAATACCAATTCGGACATTTTTGGTTACCCAGAAGACCACTACACGCCGCCATTTGAAGGTATCAGTGAGATACAGATCGTCCGTGGTTCGGCAGCTTTACAATTTGGAAGCCAGTTCGGCGGGATGGTAAATTATAAGATGAAAGAAGGCGACTCGACCAAAGTGCTGGGTGTAGAAAGTAACCAGACTGTCGGCTCAAACCGTTTCTTCAATTCATACAACGCCGTTGGTGGCAAAAGCGGTAAATGGAGTTACTACGCCTATTTTGATAATCGCACCGGCGATGGCTGGCGTCCAAACGCAGCGTTTGATTATCATGCATATTATGCCAACATCAAATACCAGTTTAATGAAAAAGGAAGCCTGGCACTGCAATTTTCGCGCTCAGACTATCGCCAGCAAATTGCGGGTGGTTTAACAGATGCACAGTTTGATGTGAATAACCGGGAGTCGACACGCTCGCGTAACTTCTTTAACCCGGAGATTAACATCCCTGCATTGTTGTTCAACTATAATTTCGATAAGAATACCAAACTGGAAGTTACTACCAGCGGGATCATCGGTCAGCGTAATAGTGTGCAGTTTATTGCCAATGCCAACGTAGCCGATACGGTAAACAAATCAACCAACGCTTACAATCCAAGGCAGGTTGACCGGGATTATTACTATGGTTTTACCACAGAGGCCCGGATATTGCACACCTATAAATTGGGTGATCTGAACAGTACATTCACGGCAGGTGTAAGGTATTTTGAAGAACACACCCAACGAAGACAAAAAGGCGTAGGTACAACAGGCTCTGATTTCAATTTGGAACTTGTAAAACCATATGGCATCGACTTGAGGCTGCATACCACCAACTACGCTGCCTTTGCGGAGAATATTTTCCAGGTGACGCCGAAGTTCAGCATCACGCCGGGCTTCAGATTCGAGGATATCCAGACGAGCATGAAGGGTGCGATCATCAACCAGACTTTCCCTGTTTCGTATGACCAAACCCGTAACTTCCCGCTGTTTGGTACAGGCTTTCAATACCAGCTTACATCAAGCAGCCAGTTATATGCGAATATATCGCAGGCTTATCGTCCTTACATCTATGCCAACGTAACCCCTGCCGATCAGCTGGGCGTGATCAACCCTAACCTGAAAGACAGTAAAGGTTATGATGCCGATCTGGGTTATCGTGGCAATATCAAAAACATTTTCAATTATGATCTGAGCGCCTTTTATGTTTATTACGGCAACCGTGTGGGTACGCTTACCGAACTAAACAGCAGCAATGTGAATTACCTGTACACCACCAATATCGGCAACGCGGTGGCTAAAGGCGTAGAGGTTTACACCGAGGTATCCTTGCTGAGATCATTTAATGAAAATGCTTCCGGCGATATCCGACTGTTTAACTCTTTGGCTTATGACCATGCAAGATATACAAGCGGTTCAATCAACCAGGGGACGAGTAACATCAGTCTGGTTGGACACTATGCCGAGGGCACACCTGATTGGATTGAGCGCGCAGGACTGAGCTATATCAGCAAGCACGTGAGCACTACGCTGCAATACAGCTATGTAAGCAAAAACTATAGTGATGCCAACAATACCGTATTTAACCCAACAGGCGCATCGGGCCTTGTCCCGGCTTATCATGTGTTCGACTGGTCGCTCAACTACAGCTTCTTGAAAAACTATCACCTGATAGCCAACGTCAATAACCTGCTGAACGCGAAGTATTTTACAAGGCGCATTAATATGTACCCTGGTCCCGGAATACTACCTGCTGATGGCAGAACATTTAATATCGGGTTTGGGATTAAGATATAGTTGAATAGTTAATTGTCTGAATCAGAATTTACAGAATTATAAAATTTTCAAAATCTTGTTAATCCTTGAATTCTGTAAATTCTGATTCAGACATTTTTTATCTGCGAAATCAGCGTAATCATTTAAATCAGTGGTTCAGACAAATGCGCCAGGGATTTCTATGGCAAAATCAAGATAAAGAGTAATTTTTTTCGAAAGGACTATTTCTTTTGATAACAGCCAGCGCTAATGCGATCAACTTATTTCTGACAGCGTTGATAACGGACATTTTAT
>Ga0163162_10000089_pt1 | contig 84768 bp, 83 predicted proteins | sample S55metaG_FD_115310 | JGI IMG/M metagenome (GOLD analysis project Ga0163162, IMG submission 115310) | Switchgrass rhizosphere microbial communities from Kellogg Biological Station, Michigan, USA - S5-5 metaG | ecosystem: Host-associated > Plants > Roots > Rhizosphere > Soil | place: USA...
AATCCATTCGATGCGGCGTGCGACCTTGTGTTCAGGTGCGATATCGAAGACGACATTCATCACCTGCGTGTCGAACACAACCTTGACACCTTGCTTGCGAAGCCATGTGATCAGCGGCAGAACAAGAGATTCGTACTGGTTGTACTTGGTGAACTTCAGAGTACTGAAGTCAGGCAGCCCATCTACGTGGTGGATGAAGCGTTGAACATACAGCTTCATCTCCAGTGCGCTGTGCCACTCCTCAAACGCAAACATTGTTCGCCAGTAGAGCCAGAAGTTCGAGTCGAAGAAGTCCTTGCCCATGACCTCGTTGATTCGCTTCTCGTAGAGATTTTCTGGCAGCGCAAGAACAAGGTCTGTAATTTCTCTTCGCGCTTTCGAGGTCAGCTTGAAGTCCATGCCGGTCTTGGCATCCTGACCTCGCTCGATCGTGGCTCGCTGCAGCGTACGGTTTGGATCGTCCTTGTTGAGCCAGTAAAACTCGTCGAGTACCGAGGCGCCTTCGATCTCAAGCGAAGGGATCGATCGATAAAGGTCCCAGAGGCACTCGAAGTGGTCCTCCATCTCGCGACCGCCGCGAATCAGCCAGCCGGTCTCTGCATTTCCAGCGCCGTCGAGTGCGCCCCCTCCAATATTCGAGGCCTCCAGAACCGTGATGCGCTCGCCGGCCATATGGCCATCGCGGATGAGAAAAGCTGCAGCCGCCAGTGAAGCCAGGCCGCCTCCCACCAGATATGCGGATTTTGCTTCAACATTCGCAGGCTTGCGTGGACGTGCAAATGCTTCGTAGTTGCCTTTGCTGTAATACATCTTCGTCTCCTGTGGTTCGCTACCGCTTCAATCGAAGTTTTCGCTGTTTCATTTCGCAGGCCCGATATCTTGCGTACTAAAGAGAGAACTTAAGATCCGCTGCGTAAGCCGCACTCCTACGATCCGCACTCCATCATGGCACATCAAGGGTGGTTACATGCCTGACCGGAGTAGCCATAATCGTGCTCCTGCGTCGATTGATCTGATGCACGATGAACCTCACTCCACAAGAAAACATGCTGGCGTTGGTATGGTTACTACATGGCGTTAAACGTTCAGGATCAATTTGGGCAGATCGATATCTATGTTTTTGATCAGATTCTGCGAGGAAACATTGGCGCCGGAATGAGTGTCCTTGACGCCGGATGTGGATATGGCCGCAATCTGGTGCATCTGCTGCGAGAAGGATGCGAGATCTTTGCCCTTGATGCAGATGAGGCGGGAGTAAAACACGTCCGACAGCTGTCTCGTGCTCTGGAAACTGGGCTGCCAACAGAGAACTTTCAGGTTGGGCTTATTGAGCAAATGCCCTTCTCTGACGCATTCTTCGATGTTGTGATCTGCAGCTCTGTACTTCACTTCGCGCGGGACGAGAACCACTTCCGGGCGATGTTATCTGAGCTATGGCGCGTTCTGAAGCCGGGCGGCATGCTCTTCTGCCGTCTTGGCTCAAGGATTGGAATGAACTTCAAATGGGTGAGAGGCAATACATATGTCGTCGGGGACGGCTCTGAGTGGTTCTTAGTCGACGAAGCGATGCTTCTGGACTATACGCAGAAGATGAATGCTGTACTTACGGACCCACTCAAGACGACAATCGTCCAGGACTATCGCTGCATGACTACGTGGGTACTGCGTAAACGGCGCTAGAATCCTGTGTTTCGCCTCTCCTGCCGACAGAGGAACTACTCCGCTTTAGCATCCATGGCTTTGTTGTGCACAAACACCAGCTAACCGCGCTCTAAAATGGCGCTATGTCTTTAGAGGTGCTGCCCCCTTCTGGCGAACTCGATGGAGCAACGCAGGTCTTTCTGTCTGTGCGCCCTCGTCTCTTCGGCATTGCCTACCGCATGCTCGGCAGCGCCGCTGAGGCAGAAGATCTCGTACAGGAGATCTGGCTGCGCTGGCAGGCCACCGACCGCTCCGCCGTACTCGATCCCACAGCCTTCCTCGTCACGACCGCCACCCGCCTCTCGATCAACGTCATGCAATCAGCTCGCGTGCGCCGCGAGAGCTACATCGGCCCATGGCTCCCCGAACCTATCGACATCACTGCCGACCCCTCGCTCGGCGCCGAACGTAGCGAGGCCCTCTCGCTCGCCGTCCTTCTGCTCCTCGAAAAGCTCACCCCAAACGAGCGAGCCGCTTACGTGCTTCGCGAGGCATTCGACTACGCCTACACACGCATCGCCGAGATCCTCTCGCTCACCGAAGCGAACGTTCGCCAACTCGTCTCCCGCGCACGCAAACACATTGCCGACTCGCGTCGCACCCCATCCACTAGGGCAGAGCAGCAGCGCCTCCTCTCTGCCTTCATCGCCGCAGCACAGCAGGGCAACCTCACCTCGCTCGAATCCCTCTTCGCCGCTGACATCGTCTCGCTCTCTGACGGAGGCGGCGTCGCCACTGCCGCACGCATCCCTGTCGTCGGTCGCGAACGAGTAGCGAAGTTTATCGCTGCATTTGCTGGACACTTCTGGAAGGGAGTTTCCCTGACGTGGCTCGAGGCGAACGACCAGCCCGCCGTTCTCATCACTCGCGACGGCGCAGCCATCGCGCTCGCTACCATCGAAGCCAACGACGAAGGCATTCAGCAGATCCTGTGGATGATGAACCCCGCTAAGTTGGCCGCCATTAGCGCGCACCCCAGATTGATGCAGCGTCCGACCCAATCTATGGGACAATGATTCCCGATCATTACCAATCGAACCCGTACTGTGCAGGCAAGAGCACGCTTCATACACTCCCTGAGACAGTGACGAACGATGAGGTTCGGCCGTGGCCCATCTCTCGAATCCCGAAGGTTCTCGTCATTCCGCCGTCGTCCGTATCACGCACTGGCTTACGGTCATCGCCTTTCTCGCTCTGCTTGTCAGCGGGGCCGAGATCGTGATCTCCCACCCCCGGTTCTACTGGGGCGAGATCGGCAATGTGAACACCGCTCCACTCTTCACCATCCCCATCCCCTCATCCAGAGCCACCGTTCCCACCGGCTACCGGTACGTGATGCCCGACCAGAACGGCTGGAGCCGCTATCTCCACTTCCAGGCGGCCTGGGCCGCAGTGCTCACCGGCATCGCCTACATGCTCTACATTTGGTGGAGCGGTCATCTGCGCAAAGATCTGCTGCCGCCACCGCGCGACAGAAGATGGCGAGCATACCGCGATGTCTTCGCAAGATCTCTTCACCACGCTCCACCGCAGGAAGGCGACGCTCGCTCCTACAACGTCGTTCAGCGCACTGCATACCTCTCCGTCATCTTCGTCCTGTTCCCGCTCGTCATCTGGACCGGTCTCGCACTGTCTCCCGCCTTTAACTCCGCCGTTCCAATCGCGGTGAATGCGCTCGGCGGAAGACAGTCCGCGCGCACGCTGCACTTCTTCGTCTCAGGAGCGCTCCTTCTCTTCCTCATCGTCCACCTCGCCATGGTCATCCAGGCGGGCTTCAAAAAGCGCACGATGGCGATGATCACCGGCCGCGACGGCGAAGCGCACGAATCCATGGAACATCCGAAATCCCTCGAACCACAGGAGGGCCTATGAAGCCCCTCTCACGACGCAGACTCATCACCACCGGAATCGCTGCCACCGCAGGCGTAACCGGCCTGACCGCTGCAGCCCACATCGCCGAACGGTACGGCCTCATTCCTCCCGATCACACCGGTCTCTACGGCCCCGGAGAGACCCTCACCTACGCCTCACAGCGCCTTCTCACCAAGCATTCGCTCGCACGCGAGTTCCCTCGCCACATGATCTCGAAGTCGCCCTTCGCCAACGAGACCATACCTCCCGGCTCCGCCCCCAAACCGCATCAGACTACCGGTTTCTCCGACTGGCGTCTTGAAGTCAACGGTATGGTCGCGCACCCCGCATCGCTCTCGCTCGCCGACCTCAAGGCACTGCCCTTCCGCAGTCAGATCACCGAGGTCGCATGCGAAGAAGGCTGGTCCTACATCGCCGAGTGGATCGGAACACCGCTCATCGAGGTGCTCAACGCTGTCGGCGTCCTTCCGCAGGCACGATATGTCGTCTACTTCTCCATCCAGAATGACTGGTGGGACAGCATCGACATGGCCGACGCTCTCCACCCACAGACGCTGCTCACCTGGGGCATGAATGACGGAGATTTACCTGTGTCCTTCGGCGGCCCGCTCCGCATGCGCGTCCCCCGTCAACTCGGCTACAAGAGCGTGAAGTTCATCACACGCCTCGCAGTCACCGACTCGCTAAAACCCTTCGGCAAAGGTCTCGGCTCTGCCGCACCCGAAGGCGGCTATGCCTGGTACGCCGGCATCTGAGGTCTTCAATCCAGAGAGATTGAATTTGGTGCTTTGGCGATAAGATCCTTCGAATCATCGGCTTACAGGAACATGTCTGCCGCAAGATATTGATTTAAGGCTGGTTATCGCTAAGATATTGTATTCAGACAGTTTATTGAGACGACGAAAGCCCCGAAAATCGGGGCTTTACTAATTTCTGAGTTCTATTAAGAGTATAGATGCGTGAGGGTAATTAATCGGCACTTTCATGTGACTGAAAATAAGCGGTTTACACGATTAATGACTTGACATGATTTTCACAGGTTAAGGCCAGCTCTCTCTCAGATATCCGTAGGGTCACCCAACTCATCATTCAGCCGATAGGCTTCCCGAGCAAGCCGTTCAGTGAGAGCAGCGTCCACGACATCGCCCTTGCGATATTCCACCGTTGCCATCTCATACTTTCCGCTCGCCTTCAGCAGCGGCTGCATCGGGATCAATCGCTTTCCTCGCCAGAAGCCGAACAGTACACGCTCCTCCTCTGCTCGAATCAGGAGCACAGGACCATTCGCGAGATAGACAAGATGGCCCCACTTGATCTTCTCTTCAAAAAGACCTGTCTCCACTACAGCAGCGCGAAGCCGCTCGACACAAATACGCTGCCAGCCGCCAAGACTGGCAACATATGCATCCGGATTTGGCGGGGCCGTTTGCTTTTTCATGTCCTGCTTTCTGGATCAAATCGAACTACGTCGCCAGAGTAAGGAACATTGCCTTCCATTGCAAAGAGGCCGGCAGAGAAGTTACCGCCTTACCTCTCGTCTGAGGCCAGGGATCGCGTGGGCTGTTAGGCTATCCGTGACCTCGCTGCTTACATTTGGTCGGGAGGGCAACATGCACTCTGCGAAGACCAGGAAGCTCCCCTCTGTTGCTGGGTTCACCCTCATTGAGTTGTTGGTCGTGATTGCCATTATCGCTGTGCTGATCGCTCTCCTTCTTCCAGCGGTCCAGCGAGTGCGCATTGCAGCGCAGGATAACGCAGCCTCCAATGACCTTATGCTGATCGGCAAAGCTCAAATTACATACCGCGAAACCACCGGCACCTACAGCAGCACGCTCACCGCACTGACGACACTCCCCGCAAACATCGCCAGCGGCGAGGCTGACGGTCACAGGTTCTCCGTCCTCTCCTCATCCCGGGAGGCTTTCGTAGTTCAATCCGCTCCGATCGAACCAGGAAGAACGGGCCGACAGACCTGCACTATTGATCAGACTCTTCATATCAGCTGCTGAAGCTCAGTATTGCCCGTCGATTTAGTATGTAACTAATATAGTTACATACTACTCGGCTACCTTTGAGGTCCCCAGCATCTCCAGCAAGGCATCAAAGTCCTCAAGCCCCGAGTACTCGATAATCACGCGGCCCTTGCCCTTCTTGTCCTCGATCCGCACCTTCAGCCCAAGCGATCGACGCAGCCTGTCCTCTGCCTCGCGAACGTTCGGGTCCACTGTCTGCTCCTGCGATTTTTCCTTCTTCTCGCGAACCTCGGGGTTGATCAGCCCCTGGACGTAGTTCTCCGTTCCGCGCACCGACAGCGACAACGCCATCACCTTCTGTGCCGCCGATGTAATCTGCTCCGGCGAATCCAATGCCAGCAGCGCCCGCGCATGCCCGAAGGTCAGCTCACCTGTCTCCACCTTGGCCTGCACGCCCTCGGGAAGCCGAAGCAGCCGCATGAAGTTCGCGACAGACGCGCGCTCCTTGCCGGTCTTCACCGCCATCTGCTCCTGCGTCAGCTTGAACTCCGTCGACAGCCGCTGATACGCCCGCGCCTGCTCCATCGGGTTCAGGTCGGTGCGCTGCAGGTTCTCGACGATGGTCATCTCCAGAACCTGCTCATCGTTGACCTGCCGCACGATCGCCGGCACCGTCGCCTTGCCCGCCTTGCGCGAGGCTAGCCAGCGCCGCTCACCCGCAATCAGCTGATAGCGCGAGGGTTGTTGCCCGGGCCCATTGCCAACCGGGGGAAGCACGCGAACGAGGATCGGTTGCACCACGCCGGTTGCAACGATCGAAGCCGCCAGCTCATTGAGCGCTGCCTCGTCAAAGTGCGACCTCGTCTGCCAGGGGTTGCGCTCAATCTGGTCGAGCGCAATCTCGAGCGGCTTGCCGGTCGGATCCGCAGCGACCGCGGCTACCGACGGAATAACCGCAGGCGTAGCCGGGGCAGCGGGACGGGAGGGAAGCAGGGATTCAAGCCCTTTACCCAGGGCGCGACGCTTGGTATCAGTTGCAGTAGCCATACGCAGATCTCTTTCTACGAAAACAATCAGATGTCAGGACAAGTCCTGTGTCAGGACAAGTCCTGAAAATTGGTTCAGCCCTTCTTCGACCAGAAACGGGACTTCTTCTCCGGGACCTGAAACGACTTCAGCGAACTTGCAGCAGCCGCAGCAGCGGCCTTGCGTCGCTTTACCTCTGGTGACTCCATTCCATTGCGTTCCAGCAGTTCCAGCGTTAGCTCTCGGTAAGCCTCAGCACCGCGCGACTTAGCGTCATACAGCGCCACCGGCTTGCCATGACTGGGAGCCTCAGCCAGCCTCACATTCCTCGGAATCGTCGTCTTCAATAGCTTGTCGTCGAAGAACGCTTTCAGATTCTCTGTCACCTGCATCGCGAGGTTCGTACGGTCGTCGTACATCGTCATCAGGACGCCTTCGAGCGCCAACTTTGGATTGAACGCCCCCGTCACGCGATCGAGCGTCGACATCAACTCCGAGATTCCCTCCAGCGCGAAGTACTCGGCCTGCATAGGAACCAATAGCCCGTCGGCGGCCACTAAAGCGTTTAGGGTCAACAGATCAAGCGCCGGTGGGCAGTCAAGAATAATGAACGGGAACTTTCCGCGGACCGGCTCAATCGCGTCACGCAGCCGGAACTCCCGGTTTTCGGAGGAGATAAGCTCAATCGTTGCGCCGATCAGGTTCTTGCTGGAGGGAACCAGTTTCAGTTTCTCAATCTCAGTTGGCTGGATCGCCTCTTCGATCGTGGTATCGCCCATCAGCAGGTCATAGGTACTCAGACGGGGCTCTTCGCCCTCAGCCTGCCGGGTTACGCCCAGTCCACCGGACGAGTTTGCCTGCGGATCGCAGTCGATCAACAGCGTCGGGATGCCCTCAAGTGCAAGCGATGCAGCAAGATTGATGGCCGTCGTGGTCTTCCCGACACCACCCTTCTGATTCACCACTGCAATCACCTTGGAGACAGGCTTCGGAGCCGAATCCTGCGACTCATCCGGGGCTTCGGGGGCAGATTCGGCACTGGAGTCTTCGGAGATGGCCTGGTTGCCGGGACGGGGTTTGTTGTTGGGATGCAGGGTGATCATCGCGATAAAGAGAAGGTTACTGATAGGTGATGAAGGTGGCAATCCTTAGCACCTGTGCAGAAGTGTCGGAAGCTGTGGAGAACATGTGGAATGCGCAAAACGCTGCGAGATTTGAAGGGCTTCCGGGCGGAAGATGTGGAAATCTTTGTTCCACGCGGAACACTTGAAGAGTACTTTTCAGCCCTAAATGTTCCACGTGGAACATTTGCCAGACGCCCTAAGACCGTATTGCCTTCAAGAGCACGGTGGACTTCGATCCCGGGATTGGAAGCGACGATTCGAGGCCGAACCCCACCGGGAGGATGGGCGGGGTCCCGGTGAGCAGGACCAGCTGGTGTGAAGCGAGCGGCGAGGCGGCAGAGAGCGCTGCATCCATATTGTCTACCGCTCGCATGGTGACCGTGTGGAACATTGTTTCGGGAGGGAAGGCCTCTGCTCGATCTGCCCAGACGGTCACGTTCTTCAGGCCAAGCGTTCGGACCGCCTCCCGGAGAAATGTGGCCTTCTTGTTCTGCGACTCGGCCAGGGTCACGGCTAGCTGTGGGTGAAGCAGGGCGATTGGAAGCCCGGGGAATCCGGCCCCAGAGCCAAGATCCAGAAGCGTCTCGGGAACGGGGCTCCCAAGATTCGCCCCGGCAAAGAGGCTCTCGCCAAAGTGTCGACGGACGAGCTCTTCAGGATCGCGAATCGCGGTTAGGTTGGTGCGGGCGTTCCAGCGGAGCAAGAGATCGAGATATTCGGAGAGTTTCGGAAGAAGCGTCTGAGGAGCTTCCAGGTAAGGGGTCAAAAGCTCAGCAATCGCGGATTCTGGAAGGGTAGCCATCGGCAAGTGTCAGTATCGCAGAATGTTCCACGTGGAACATTTGCTTCCGTTCGCCTATGGATAGCTGAATTGTTCCACGTGGAACAATTCAGGACTGGGCGACCGAGGTGTGGATGGGACGGGGAACCCACGCTGCCGCTTCGCGGATGAAGCGTTCAAACAAGGCCCGGGAGGCGGGGCTGATATCGTAGCTCCGCTCCGGGTGCCACTGAACCCCCAGGACGAAGTGAGCATTGGGGTTATGGGGATCCTGTCCGCCTTCGACCGCTTCAACCACAGCGTCCTGCGGGCAGCGCGCGGTAACGCGAAGACCGTCGCCGGGAATCCCAATCGCCTGGTGGTGGCTCGAGTTGATGGGAAGACGCAGGAAGCCATCTGTCTCGGGGGCTTCCTCCTTGGGAACGATCTCACCGAGAAGAGACTGCGGCGCAACGGCGGCGGTATGGGCTACAGCAACCGTTCGACCTGCAGGGTGGTTCACCGGCATCGGGGCAAGATCCTGAACAAGGGTTCCGCCACGCCAGACGTTTAATGATTGCGTCCCGAAGCAGATTCCGAGGATGGGCTTATAGAGGTTGTGGGCGTCCTGAATGAGAAGTTCGTCGACGTTCTCGCGGCCCGGATCGGCGGGGTTGCACTCGGGAATAGGGTCGTGACCGTACTTCTGGGGATTGACGTCGGCAGGGGAGCCGGGAAGCAGGACTCCATGGCAGGTGTTGATAAGGTCCGCCGTCTCGCGGGGTGAGGCATTGAGCGGAATGGCAACCGGCTCGCCGCCCGCACGGGTGATCGCCTCGGCGTACTGTGGCCAGGAACGCTGGTTGTACTCCAGATTGTCGCTGGTAGGAACGGGAATGGCGATGCGCGGCTTCATGGTCAACACCATGATACGGCGAATCGTTACTTCTGCTCGAGGTGAAGACAAGCCTCGATGGAGCGCTTCCACTCCGGCCCACTGATGCTGTCGTCTTTGCCGCGCGCCGTTACCTCGTCATTGGCCGCGGCATCGAGCGCGGTGCGGGTGTAGACAACGTGAACCGATGTATGGGCAGGATCGATTGATCTTAGTGAGACGTCGATTGTGGTCGCCAGCTTCTCCGGAATGACATAGACATATTGCATTCGTCCGCCGGGAAGATCGAAGAGTGTATTAATCCATAGAGCTGTGTGTGGGCCATGCTGAATGGTGAAGACGGCACCCTTGATATCGCGAGCGGGCTTCGGGTAGAGGAAGACTGGATTCCAGTGCTCGCCGGCCCAAGCACGCTCAGCCTCCGGCCCGAAGAGTGGAGCTAGGCGGGCGAAGGGAGCTGATACCTCGAAGTCGAAGCTGTTGGTGATGTGCACCGGAGTCTGGGTGTCTGTTGCTGGCATCGGCGATCCTTGAGGTTGAGCGTAAGGCGCAATCGCTATTAAAAGGAGGGCTGAGAGCCTGAACCATACGCGGGTCATCGTCGTTCCTTGAGGTTGTGGCTGTCGGCGGCGGAGAGCGTCATCCCGTAGAGCTTCTTTAGCTGCTCAATCTCTTTCAAGGTCGAGGGGGAGAATGCGGATTTGCCTTCGAACGAATGAAGGATGATGCCCTCGAGGAGGTCGCCGAGGGTCATGTCTTTGAGTTCGGCAACGGCCTTGAGGACTTTGAGCAGACGCTTCTCGAGACGCACGCCTGTTTGGACGCGCTCGACTTCGATGGTTTTGATAGGTGATGTCATTACGTACCAATGTACCACGGTACATAAATATTATGATGTGCTGCTTGTGTGGTCTCTCAGTAGATCCACTGGATGCGACTGTGGAACTGGTTGGTGGTGCCGACGATTCCGTTGCGGTTGAGGTCGTAACGGCCGTAGCCTGCGACGATGCGGTAGCGGCGGTTGGGCCACCATGAGATGTTGGCGCTGTAGGAGTTGAAAGCGCCTCCCTGAATGGCCTTGTTGGTGAGGTCGACGCGGCCGATGCGGCCTACGATCTCCCATGCGCCATAGCTGTGACGCGGAATGATGCGGCGAGCATACGCAACGGTTGGGTCGTAGGGGCGATTCTCGCCGGTGATGACCCAGCTTCCGGTGAGATAGGTTCCGTAGAAGCTGGGGTTGCCGACAGCTGGCGCATCGTTTGTGGAGTAGACGTACTCACCAAGGAAGGAGACAGGGCCGCTGTTGGCCAGACCTTCGAAGCTGTAGTTGGTAGAGGAGAGTGCGTTGAACTTTCCGGTGTCGACATAGTCGCTGCTGACGTTGGATTCGATCTTGCCCGTTAGCTGGAGTGTTCCGTTGGTGGCTCCGATGTGACGAACGCCGAAGGCAAGATGGAGGAAGCTCGATTTGTCCTCGGACATGACGGGAAGAGCGGTGACGCGTGCCGTGAAGTGATTACTACTGCCGTCGTAGGGCTTGCCTTTACTCCACCAGTCGTTGAACCAGCCTCCACTGATGGACATGCGATCGTGGGCAATGGAGTTGAAGTATTTAATGCCGACGTTGCGCGAGGTAAAGAAGGGGGTGAGCAGCCGCTCCATCTGCGGGAGGTTCGCAGAATCGCCGACCATCTCGTAGACGAAGGTTTCCTTTGTCTTGCCGAAGGTGACGGAGCCGTACTTCTGTCGTACGACAGGGGCAGTGACAAAGACGTCGGTCGATGCCCAGCCCACTGCACCCGGTGGCCGGTCGAATCCCTTGTACTCGGTGCTGAGGAGGTATCGGACGGGAAAGCTGCGACCGAATCTTCCACCGAGGGCGAAGCGCATAGCGCGCGTATCCCATTGATCGCGCTGATGGCCTACCTGGGCAAGACTGTTGCTGTTCTGCCAGAAGCCGGTGTAGTCGCCGAGAACGATGAAGCTGAGTTTGTAGGAGACGTACTTGCCTCTATAAGCGGTCCAGTCCAGCCATCGATTTGGAATATCGGGGGCGAAGTACTTTGTGGTAGCCAGAGGATCGTGTGGGACGGTCGCGGCCTGGCTGTAGGAAGTACTAGGGTCGGCAGGGATGCCCTGGACTGACTGGGCCTTGAGGCCGGTCGCAATGGCAAAGGCTATGAGCACCAGAAGAATATGCCCGCAGCGCGGCCGGACTGAGGCCATACTGACTCCCCTACGCAAGGATGAAAAGATGCGAAACCCGAATGCAGTTGGATGCGAAACAGGTATGGCCAACATACCGTCCGCTTTGGCGATTGCATCCTATTTGAATATGCCACAGCGAGGCTAAACCTCACTGCGACGCTCGGTACGGCGTTTCTTTCGGGGGTTCCAAATGAAATTTCGCATTCCTATTTTGTTGCTCATTTTAAGTGCGCTTTCGGTAAGTATGTGGGCGCAGTGTTCGAACCCGGGGCTTAAGCCTGTCTGGGATACGGACCGTAGCCAGTTCCGATGTGCTGATCCGAACCATCCCGGCGCGTCCGCGAAAGACGAGAGTGTTCAGCCGACAGGGAATAAGGAGGCCTGCGCATCGGCCCGCCAAAATCTGGAGGCGGCTTGTCCTCAATCGAATGATGGCAAGGCCTGCCGGAATCAGGCGAAGTCGATTTACAACGCATGCTACAAACGAGCCAAGAATGACAGCGATGGTCAGGGATTGCCTGGCTCCGCAAGCTCGGCGAGTAAGACCGACTCGGCGACCTGCATGACGACGTTCCAGCAACAACAGCAGGCGTGCAACGCTCGAAAGCTGCCGCCGCCGTCTCCCGGTCAGCCGAATCCTCCGGATACGTGTCTGCAGGATGCTTTGGCGGCGCAGAACAAGTGCCTGGCAAACAGTCGCTAGGATTCGAGGCACCGTAAAACAAAATTATTTTTAAAGTGAGGAACTTTTCGTTCTGTCGAGTCATTACCGTATGTGAAAGATCGGTAGGGACTTCATGCACGAGATGGCCGACAGCGACGAACGGTTGATGAACGCCTTTTCGCAGGGGAATGCGGAGGCCTTCAACGAGTTGTTCCGGCGATACCAGCAGCCGATCTTCGGTTTCTTTAAAAGACGCATTGCGGAAGCGACCCAAGCCGAAGAACTGGCTCAGGACACCTTCCTGGCGTTGATTCGTTCGACGGCAAACTACAGGCCGTCGGCCACGTTCCGCACGTATCTCTATGCCATTGCCTTCAATGTCTTGCGGGCGTATCGGCGTAAGGCCATGTTTCGGTCGATGTTCTCCAGCACGAAAGAGGAGGAGCCTTCGGTCCGAAACAGTCTCGCGGAAGAGATTGTGCTGCGGGATGCTCTGAACCGGTTAGGCCGAGTCGACCGCGAGATCCTGCTGCTGCGTGAGTTTGAGCAGTTGAGCTATGCGGAGATCTCAGAGCTGGCGCAACTGCCATTGAATACTGTTCGGTCGCGGCTATTCCGTGCGCGCATGGCGCTGCGCGAGATGCTGAGCGCGCCGGCCGCCAGCAGAGAACAGAAGGACCTCGTAGAGAGCAAGGAGCGCATATGACGACGAACCTTTGCGTGGCTCCGGAAGATGTGATGGCGCTGCTGGATGGCGAGCTCTCAGCAACGGACGCTCATGTGATCGAGGCGCACCTGGCGGAGTGCGGGCAGTGCGCGCTGCTGGCGAAGCAGCTTCGCGGGACTTCCACGTTGCTTTCACAATGGAGCGTTCCTTCGGCGGCGGAGACCATGGATTCCTTGATCAAGAGCCGGGCGCAAGAGAGAGGTCTGCGTCTCCAGAAAAGATGGATGAGGATTCCACCTGCTCGGCTTTCATTAGCTGGAGCGCTCACGGCGGTACTAGCGGGCATCGTTGTAGTTGCGATCAGTCTGACGGGGTATCAACGTGCGCGAATGGTGAGCTTTGAACCTCCCTCGCGTGATGTCGCTATGGAATCGCCGACGCTTCCGGAACAGGCTGTCACAAAGACCCGGAGGGTTTCTCCACCGAATCTAGCCTCTATGCTGACGTCAGTCTCAAACGGGGTAATGGATAGCGCCGGGAGCGACATTCCGCGTTCTCCGATGCCGATGGTTGCGCGAGTGATGTCGATGACGGTTGTCGTGAAGGACGTCGACTCAGCGCGCACTGCGCTGGATTCGATCGTCGCCCGACATCATGGCTATTCGGCGCAGGAGAGTGTGAGCACTCCGAAGTACGAACTGCACAGCGTGCAGGCCTCGCTTCGCGTTCCTGCCTCTGAGCTGACATCGGCGGCGGCGGAGATCGCGAAGCTGGGGCAAATCGTCAACGAATCACAGACGGGAGAAGAGGTCTCGCAGATGCATGCGGACCTGGTTGCGCGCCTGAAGACCGCGAGAGAGACTGAGGCGCGGTTCCAGGCGATTCTGCACCAGCGGACGGGAAAGGTCTCCGAGGTATTGGAGGTCGAGCAGAACATTGCGCGGCTGCGCAGAGACATCGAGGGGATGGAAGCGGAGCAGAAGGGCCTGGAGCACCGCGTGGTTTTTACGACGATCGACGTCAATCTGAGCCAGGAGTACAAGGCTCCACTGCAGCCGCAGGCAGACTCCTCTTCGACGCAGTTGCATAACGCCTTTGTCGAAGGCTACCGCAATGTGACGGGGCTGCTGTTTGGGATAGTGCTTCTCATCGTAGCGTTCGGACCATCACTGCTGGTGTGCCTGGTGATCCTCGGCGTGCCGGCATTCCTGCTGTGGAGGCGTTATCAGAAGATTCGCAGCAGGGTTTAGCGGGCCGGGTGGTGCTCCATATAGGTGGCGGTTATCACGTCACGTACCTGCTGGGTGAGGGCATCGGCGTTGCGGGTGGTGAGGCCGGTTGTCGGAATAGGGTCGCCGACAATGACAGCGAGCGGCCGCGGGTACAGGTGATAGGAGTGGATGGGGAGCAACTCGTAGGTTCCGACCAGTGTGATGGGGACGATGGGGACTTGCGCCTTGATCGCCATATAGGCGGCGCCGGAGACAAAGGGCTTCGTCTGTCCGTCCGCGGCACGGCCTCCTTCAGGAAAGATGACCAGGGGAAGACCGTGCTTCAGGGTATGCACTCCTCGGTTGAGGCTGGCGACGGCGTTGCGCGCGCTGGACTGGTCGACCGGAACCTGCCCGGAGCGGTTGAGATACCAACCGATGAAGGGGACCTTCCAAAGTCCCTGCTTGGCCAGAATGCGGAACTGGAAGGGAAGGCGAGCGAAGAGGACCGGCGTGTCGTAGTAGCTGAGATGGTTCGAGGCGTAGACGGCTGTCTCGTGCAGGTGGAGCTTCTCGCGGCCGATAAGGGTGATGGGAGAGAGCGAGAAGATGAGCAGCGAGCGCGCCCAGAGGTGGGCGATGTAGTGCTGCTGATTGCCGGACTTGTCCCACAGGCCGCAGATAAGGGAGATACAGCCAAAGAAGACGGTGGACGCAGCGATGAGCGGGATGAGGATGAGGTAGGTTAGCCAGCGGAAGAAAGCCGGTACCGTGGGGCGAGACTGACTCGAAGGTTCCGCTTGGGCTGGCTCGGGCACGTTCTGGGATTCCTCAGGCATCAGTGGTACTTGGGGCAAGTTACAGGGATCTTCTCGACTTCGCTCGGAATGATTGCTGACTTGGAGTTTAGCTTGTGGAACCAAGGGCGAGGGTGCGCAGTTCGCCAACGAGATAGATGGAACCGGTTGCGACGATGAGGCCGTTCGACGGAGTGATGCGGCTGGCTTCAGCGAGCGCTTCTGCGACGGACGCTGCAGTGCTGGCGGGGACTTCCAGGTCGCGGGCGGCGGCGGTCAGCTCGTTGAGCGAGGCGGCGCGAGGACTATTGATAGGCGCGAAGAGGATGTGGTCGTGGGGGCGATCCGATGAGGATGAGTCGAAGAGCGGGAGGAGGATCTGGGTCATCTCTCGTATGTCCTTATCGCGGAGGCAGGAGAAGATGAGCGTGCGTGGCTGGTCTTCCGGGAGATGGGCGATGGCAGCGCGGAGTGTCCAGGCGCCGGCAGGGTTGTGGGCCACGTCGAGTAGGAGCGGGGCAGAGCCGTGAAGCTGCAGCAGCTCAAGACGGCCAGGCCAGCGAGTGTCCCGGATGCCTTTTTCAATGGCTCCAGTGGATATCTTGTAACTTTTTGGGTTGCTTTTCAGCAAATTGTAACCGGTTGGATTACGTAATTCCTCAACGGCTGCGATGGCTAGGGCGAGGTTTCGCTGCTGATGCTGGCCAATCAAGGGAGAGTCCACTGTGACGGGATTTCCTGCCAGCGTGATGGTGTAGCGGTTGCGGGGGAGACCCTCTGCGTGGGTTCCGGACAACTTCTCCGATGTAGGAATGTAATTGGCGGCGCTGATGGCGTGAAGCTCCAGCGTGGCGGCAGCCTCGCCGATGGCCTGGTTGGCCTCGGGGTGCTGCGGCAGCGTGATGAGGGTGCAGTGGGGGCGGAGGATGCCGGCTTTCTCGCGGGTGATCTCCGCGATGGAATTGCCGAGGTACTCCTGGTGATCGAGGGAGATGTCCGTAATGATCGAGAGGAGAGGATCGACGATGTTGGTAGCGTCGAGGCGACCGCCCAGGCCGACCTCGAGGATGGCGATCTCTATCTTCTGCTCTGCGAAGTAGAGGAAACCGAGCGCCGTAAGGGTCTCAAAGAAGCTGGGGTGGTGCGGGAGACGGGCTTCGGCGACGAGCTTTTCGGAGACGGTATCCACCTGGAAGTAGAGGCGAGCGAAGTCGTCGTCGGAGATGGGGGTGCCGTCGATCTGGATGCGCTCATTGACACGGGAGAGATGAGGCGAGGTGTAGAGCGCGGTGCGGTAGCCGGCGGTCTGCAGAATGCTGGCCAGCGTTGCGGCGGTAGAACCCTTGCCATTAGTTCCGGCTATCAATATAGAGGGAAAGGAGTTCTGGGGATCGCCGAGCGCGCGGGCGAGGACGCGCATGTGCTCCAGGTCGAACTTGCGCCGGGGGGTGGAAGGGGATGCAGGGGCGAGTTCAAGGCCTCGGGAGAAGAGATGGTCGAGCGCCGCGCTGTAGGACATAGCGGTATTTTAGGCGATTGCCGTCGGGAAGAGCAGCCACAGCGCACAGCAAGTGACAGACCACAGCGGGCGCAGAGGGATAGCACAAAAGGGGGATTATCGACCCTGATTCCGAGGAGGATAGTAAGTCCACTGTTGTTCGCAAGAGGCGTCGGAGATGGATCCGGCGCTGTCGGTTCCCCGAAGTGGCTGCTGCAAGTAAGGTGGCCTCGGTTGAGAGGAGTGGCTCGAATGAAATTCGCAATGGTGGTGCCGTTTGTGCTGTTGGCTGTAGCTCCGCTGATTGGAAGGTGGCGGGCAAACGTGTGGTTGAAGAAGAACATGCGCAGGCGAGTGGAGCAGATCACGGCGACCCAGCTGGTCGAGACGACACAAATTCCCTGATCCACTTTTGCCGTCGTAAGGCAAAGAGGACCGCAGCCGTATGGCAGCGGTCCTCATCTTTTTGTGCCTGGTTGTATTGAAGACGGTGAGGTTAGCGGCGAGGGGAGAATGCAGGCCGCACGGCGGAGTAGCCTCCCCCAAGGAGTGCTGCACCGGAGAACTCCGGCTGGCCTCCCCACTCGGGAAGGTTGAACGGTTTTTGGGGGTGGGCAGAGGAGGTAGAGTCGCCATGGTGATGGCGGACGAGCTCGCCCTGAACGATGGCGCGCATAGTGTCGCGCTCCGATGGCGAACTGCGCTCCCAGTAGATGCGGAAGCCCTGCCTGCAAACGGTGCACTCAATGTCGGTCTTGTCTTCAGTTCTCTTCAGTAAAACCTGCATGGGGAGTAACGGCGTCTCGATTCGAGCCTTTCCTGTGAAATTCCATCGTCCGAACGCTCGAACGTATCGGATGAGAGATTTCTAACGTATAAGGCCGGAGGGAATGAAGACCATACAACGGAGGTGCCACGAGCCTCCGTTGATGAGGCTTCTGCTATCGTCTATAGACTCCGACCATGACCTATGCAGACGAAAACCACTGGTCGCGCAGAACGTTTATGAAGAGTGCCCTGGGTAGTGCAGCAGCCAGCCTGATTACCGTGGCGGACAACCAGCAGGGTCGCGCTGAGAACGGTCCCGCCGATCCGCCGCATGGCTCTAACCTGACGAATCTGTCTCTCAGCGAGGCCTCGGCGCTCGTTCGCGCGAGAAAGGTTTCGCCGGTCGAGCTGACACAGGCGTGCCTGGACCGTATAGAAAAGCTCAATCCGGTGCTGAATGCATTCATCACCATTACGGCGGAGACTGCGCTGACCCAGGCCCGTGAGGCTGAAGCTGAGATCAAGCGAGGTGGCTGGAAGGGCCCGCTTCACGGAGTTCCGGTAGCCGTGAAAGATCTGCTGGATACGGCTGGCGTGCGCACGACAGGAGCGAGCGAGCTCTTCAAGGACCGAGTCCCTACGCGCGATGCCGAGGTTGTCCGCCGCCTGAAGGCCGCGGGAGCCGTGCTGCTGGGTAAGCTCAACATGCACGAGCTCGCCTATGGCGGCAGCTCGGTTATCAGCTACTACGGCCCGGTCCACAATCCGTGGGAGCCGCACTTCAGCACCGGCGGGTCTTCCGGCGGGTCTGCGGCCGCGGTGGCAGCCGGACTTTGCTACGGGGCTATCGGCTCCGATACCGGAGGCTCGATCCGGGAGCCAGCGGCCTACTGCGGAATCGTTGGACTGAAACCGACCTATGGGCGGGTGAGCACAAGAGGAGCCATCCCTCTGTCCTGGTCGCTCGACCATCTCGGCCCGATGACACGAACGACAATGGATGCGGCCCTGATGCTCCAGGTGATTGCGGGCTACGATCCTGAGGACACGAACTCCACAGACACTCCAGTTCCGGACTATGCCGTGGCGATGGCGGGAAAGACATCACGTCTGCGCATAGGCATCACGCATGCCCACTTTCATGAAGGCCTTGATCCTGAGATTCAGGCTGCTATGGATGCGGCGCTCGAAGTCGTCAGAACTATTACTGCGAGCCGAAGCGATGTGGAAGTGCCCGCGGCCATGGATACGGCGACTCTCATCCTGAGAGCAGAGGCGTTTACCTACCACCGGGAGTCTGTTCTGAAGACTCCAGCGCTGTATCAGTCCGAAACCCTGAGAAGGCTCAAGGCCGGGGCCGACATTACCGCGACAGAGTACATCGGTGCGGTACGACAGATGGAGCAGCTTCGTCGTTTTGTTCTCAAAGTGTTCGAATCTGTAGACCTCGTAATTACGCCAACGACTCCGGTGCCTCCCTTCGCGATCGCAGAGCTTCTTGCAGGTGTGGAGGACATGCGAGCGAAAGAGGTGCTGATGCTGCGCAACACGCGGTCCTTCAACCTGCTTGGCCTGCCTACAATCTCGGTGCCCTGCGGGTTCATCAACAAGAGATTGCCGATTGGCATGCAGATCACAGGGCCGCCCGGAGGCGAGGCGAGCGTTCTTCGCCTCGCCCATGCTTATGAGCAGGCGACGGAGTGGCACCGGCGCGGGCCGCGGTTGGGATAGTCCGACATTCGCCTACTGCTGGGGCAGGCGGTTGAGGATGAAGTCTGCGATGCGCTGGGCAGCGGGCGGATCGAGATTGGAAAGTACGGCAACTACGTAGCCAGGTCCGGGACAGATCTGCAACATGCCGTTCATACCGGGAGCGCCTCCGCCATGGCCGAAGCAACGCGTTCCGTTGATGGTGTGGTCTTCAAAGCCGAAGGCGTAACTGTCGTTCGGCGTTCCGGGCTTGCCGGTGGTGAGCATCTCTACGTGACGGGCATCGAGAAGCTTGTTCTGTTGGAGCGCATCCGCAAAGTGCAGCAGGTCTTCGACAGTGGAGTAGCCGCCCCCGGCTGACGTTCCGCGATAGGGCAGCGTGTCGGTGTTGGGGCGGGTCTGGCCGGCGGGCGCTCCCATCGCGGTGTAGCCGGTACTGCGATTGGCGACAGCAGTGTCCTCCGGTTCCGAATCCGTGGAAGTCATGCCGGCTGGCTTGTAGATGTGATCGCGGACGTAGTCGTAGTAGGGCTGCCCGCTGGCTTTCGAGACGATCATTCCCAGCAGCAGAAAGCCGTAGTTGCTGTACTCCCACTTGCTGCCAGGTTCGAAGCGCAGCGGCCGCGCGCCGAACAGTTTCACATAGTCCTCTGAGGTCTTCAGCTCGAGACGGTGTGCTTCGAACTCCGGTCCGAAGAAGTCACCTGTGCCTCCGGTATGCGTAAGCAGATGACGCACGGTGACCTTGGTGGCAACGTCTTTGTTGGGATAGTCCGGCAGGAAATTGATCAACGGATCGTCGAGCGAGAGCTTCCCCTGCTGCTCCAACTGCATGATTGAGACGGCGGTGAACATCTTATTCATCGAACCGATGCGGAAGCGCGTGCCAAGTGTGTTGGCTGTCTTGTTGTCACGGTCTGCGTAACCGTAGGCAGCCGTGAAGACTCCGTGGCCTCGACCGGAGACCAGCACATCGCCGGAGAATGCGCCCGCACTAAGGTCCTGTGGAAGCTTTGTCTTGAGCGCCGCAACCAGATCGTCGTAGCTAAGGTGCGGAAGCGCGAACTCGGCAGGCCGCGGGATGGCGCGAATCCCAAGGCTGGTGATGGCGTGGGGCCCGCTTGAGGGAACATCGTTGGGATTGTCGGGTGCGACTTCGAGAGTCAGGCGGGCGAACTGGTCGGAGGCACGCTCCTGCACCAGAGCGACGATCTTCGTTGGCACCGTGACATCTTCGATCTTGCGCAGGTCGAAGCCGCCGGTGTTGCGGCGGAAGTTCATCTCCTGGTCAATCATCTTGGTGCGCGCAGGAAAGTTCTTCTCGAGAAACGCTAGATAGGTTTCACGATTGCCCTCGTTAAACACGTCCAGCCACGCGAACAACTGTCGTGCAGCCGGGGTGTCCGGCTGCACCGTCTGGGCAGGGCACAGGATACAGAGAGACAACAGGAGTAAAAGCCGCGTGAGTCTCATACCAAACACAGACGGCTTATTTACGGCATAGGTCTAGTCGGCTCAGGATTTATTTTGCGGCTGCCTGCGTCGCGATAGTGTTCAGGCCATCCAGCACATCGGCAGGCAGCTTGATGGCGGCCGAGGCGATGTTCTCGCGAAGGTGTGCCACCGAGGACGTGCCGGGGATCAGCAGGATGTTTGGCGAGCGCTGTAGCAGCCATGCCAGCGCAACCTGCATGGGGGTCGCGCCGAGGGACTTTGCGGTGTCCTCGAGCGTGGATGACTGCAGCGGCGTGAAGCCTCCCAGTGGGAAGAACGGCACGTAGGCGATGTCCTGCCCTGCGAGCGAGTCGAGGAAGGCATCGTCGCTGCGATTGGCGATGTTGTAGAAGTTCTGGATGCAGACGACCGGGGCGATCTTCTGCGCCTCGGTGAGTTGCGCCGGAGTGATGTTGGAGAGGCCGAGGTGACGGATCAGTCCCTGGCGCTGTAACTCTGCGAGGACGGTGAAGGGCTCTTCGATCGAGCCTTCAGTCGGCGCCGTGACGCCACCCACGCGAAGGTTGACGACGTCGAGCGCGTCCAGCCCAAGATTGCGGAGGTTGTCATGCACGCCGTCGGTCAGGCCCTTGGGTGTTTGGTCCATGATCCACGACCCATCATCGCCACGACGCGCGCCGACTTTGGTCACGATGACGAGGCCGTTCTTATATGGATGCAGTGCCTCTTTGATGATCTGGTTGGTGACGTGTGGGCCGTAGAAGTCGCTGGTGTCGATGTGGTTGATGCCGGTGGCAATCGCCTCACGCAGAACGGCGAGGGCGGCGGCGCGGTCTTTGGGAGGGCCGAAGACGTGCGGGCCGGCGAGTTGCATGGCTCCGTAGCCCAGGCGATTGACAGTGAGCTTCGTACCGGTAAGAGTGAAGGTGCCGCCGAGATTTGTTTCAGGACTCGTCTGATTGCTCATGTTGTTTAGATGAAGCATAGTCCGGGCGAGGAGTTCGCATTTGCTGAAAAGTACAAAGCCGCAGCTGAAACCGCGAAAATCGCCGGTACAGGCGCGCTCAAGCGCAAGTGTTGAGGCGATCTGCGAGGCGACTATTCAGGTTTTGCTCAGCCTTGGAAAGGAGCGACTGACGACAACCAAGGTCGCCGCGCGGGCTGGCGTCTCTGTAGGGACGCTGTACCAGTACTTCCCCAATAAGAGCTCCCTGCTGCAGGCGGTGCTGCGGAAGCACATGGAAGAGGTGATCGGCAGCGTCGAGGTCGTGTGCGCCAAGGAGAAGGGCGCTCCGCTGGAACAGATGGCCGAGGCATTGGTAGAGGCGTTTCTTACGGCGAAGCTGAAGCATGTCGAGGCGAGCAAAGCACTCTATTACGTGAGCGATGATGTGGGTGGCGCGGAGATCGTGCGCCAGCTCGCGGTGCGTGGGACGAAGGCAGTTGCGGAGATGCTGCAGTCCACGGGCCTGGAGTTCACCGAAGACGTACAGGTGATGGCATCAACCGTGATGGCGGCGATGTCTGGGGTGAGCCGGAGGATGTTGGAGGCGAGCAGGGACCCGGAGACGCTGGATGCTATGCGAGAGGGATTGCAGGTGATGGTGAGGGCTTATGTGAATGCCTGTGCGATTCAGCGAGAGCTAGCGATACAACGTAAACCGCGAAGGAACTCATCCTAAAAGGGTTCCAGTCAACACCTTAAAGGAGACCGAATGAGGGTTGCCGTCGTTCACAGGCTGTGTGGAATCGGGTTATTGTCGGCGCTTCTTGCGACCGGGTGCAACAACACGAACAAGGCTCCTGAGAGTGGACTTTCGGCTGGAGATGCGCGCGCGATCGCGAAAGAGGCGTACATCTACGGCTTCCCCATGGCGGCGAATTACCAGACGATGTACAAGCAGGCTATCGACACGACGAGCAAAGATTATCGAGGAGCGTTCAACACGCTAACCAACTCGAAGTCGGTCGCTACCCCGGAAGACAAGTTCGTGGTGACGCCGAACTCGGACACGCCCTACTCCTATCTATGGATGGACCTTCGCACCGAGCCCATGGTGGTGACGGTTCCGGAGATTGACCCGAACCGCTACTACACCGGCCAGATGATCGACCTGTACACCTACAACTTCGCTTACCTGGGAACGCGTGCCTATGGCAATGATGGCGGGACCTTCCTGATTGTGGGGCCGGGATGGAACGGCGACAAGCCTGCAGGCGTGAAAGGCGTGATTCGTTCGGAGACGCAGTTCGCATACCTGCTATTCCGTACGCAGCTGTTTAATATGGCCGATCTGCCGAAGGTGAACAAGATTCAGGCCGGATACAAGGCGATGCCGCTAAGTGCGTATCTGAAGCAGCCTGCTCCAGCTGCAGCGCCTGCGGTGAACTGGCCGAAGATCACCTCAGTGCCGACCGGTGCGGACGTCTTTCCTTATGTCGACTTCCTCTTCCAGTTCTGCCCACCGAACCCGAGCGAGAGCGCTTTGCTGGCGAGGTTCGCGAAGATCAACGTCGGACCGGGGCAGACGTTCAACATGAGCAAGTTCTCCCCAGAGATTCAGCAGGCGATCAACGACGGTATCAGGGACGCGAATACCGACCTTGAAGACGTGATGAAGAAGATCAACACCGACGAGATCTCGAGCGGGGACATGTTCGGAGCGCGTGACTTTCTTAAAGATAACTATCTGTACCGCTATGCTGGCGCGAAGCTTGGTCTGTACGGTAACTCGAAGCAGGACGCGCTTTACTTTGGCTACTTCGCTGACGCGAGCCATCAGCCGCTCGATGCATCGAAGTCCAGCTATGAGCTGCATTTTGCCAAAGGCGATCTTCCGGCGACTAAGGCGTTCTGGTCGCTGACCATGTACGACGGCAAGACGCAGCTTCTTGTGGAGAATCCTCTAAAGCGCTACCTGCTGAACTCCACAACGCTGAAGTCCTACAAGTACGGCGCGGACGGCTCGTTGACGCTCTATATCTCGCACGGCAATCCGGGTGCGGCGAAGCAGTCGAACTGGCTTCCAGCCCCGGATGGCCCCTTCTATGCCATCTTCCGCGTCTATCTGCCGAGCGACAGCGTTGTTGACGGAACATGGAAGAAGCCTCAGATGCAGCCTGTTGCGAAATAAGCGGGGCTGGGCAAGACTCGCGCCCAACTGCACCACAGCAGGAGCGGAACTGAAGCTTTGCCAGAGTGAGAGCTTAGTATGCTCCGCCTAGCAGGGCAGCGGCTGAGAACTGGGGCTGACCTGCCCAGCTGGGAACATTGAAGTCTGCCTCAGGATGCGTGCTTCCTTCAGGGCCATTGTGATGATCGTGAAGGACCTGTTGAATGAGTGGGATGAGATCGGCACGGTGGCTTTGCCAGGTACGCTCCCAGAAGAGGTTGAAACCCTTGTTGCAGATGGAACAGTAGATATCCGCGGGGGTGTCAGTCGATTTGCACAAGACCTGCATAGGAACTCCTTCAAAGAGCTGCAACCGTTCGCAAGGAAGACTTAGAAAGAAGCTGTCCACATTTTATGTTCGTCTTTGTAGATGGATGCCGGGAAAGTGGCAGAAGTTGGTGCGCAGCCAGCAAAGCAAATATGCTGGATAGATAGCCTTATGAGTGAACAGATCAAAGTACAGCTTCCTGACGGCTCGGTGCGCGAGGTTGCGCGCGGGACAACTCCGTATGACGTAGCCATGAGCATCTCTCCGCGGCTTGCTGCCGCAGTGGTGGTAGCGCGGATTCGTCCGCTGGCAATCCCTGTGCCTGCAGGCGAGACGGCAGAGGGCGAGGCGACGGAGGCGCAGAGCGAGGCGGGAATGTACAGCTCTGCCGCAGAGACTGGCGAGCGGCTGGTGGACCTGTCTGCTCCGCTGACGGAGGACGTTGCGCTGGAGCTGCTGAAGGAGGCCGACGAGGCATCGCTCAAGGTGGTGCGTCACTCGGCCGCGCATGTGATGGCGACGGCGATCCTCGAGCTGTTTCCGGAGACCAAGCTGGGCCACGGTCCGGCGACCGACTCCGGCTTCTTCTACGACGTCTATCGCGAGACTCCGTTCAGCGAGGCGGACCTTGCGGCGATCGAAGCGCGCATGGCCGAGGTAGTCGCACGCGACGAAAAGTTTGTCCGTGTTGACGAATCACGCGACAAGGGCCTGACCGACTACTCGGCGCAGGGCGAGTTCATGAAGGTGCACTTCATCGAGAAGTTCACCAAAGTAGGCGAAGAGATCTCGTTGTATAAGAACGGCAACTTCACCGACTTCTGCCGTGGGCCGCACGTGCCTTCGACAGGGCGCGTCAAAGCATTCAAGGTAACGAGCATCGCAGGAGCCTACTGGCTGGGCGATGAGAAGAATCAGCAGCTGCAACGTGTGTACGGCACAGCATTCTTCAACGCGAAGGACCTCGACGCGCACTTCAAGCGTCTCGAGGAGATCAAGGCACGCGATCATCGCGCACTTGGCAAGCAACTTGATCTGTTCTCCATTCAGGAGGTCGCGGGCGCGGGGCTTATCTTCTGGCATCCGAAGGGCGGGCTCATCCGCAAGCAGATGGAGGACTGGATGCGCGATGAATGTATCCGTCGCGGCTACGATATGGTCTTTACGCCGCACATCATGCGCCGTGAGCTTTGGAAGATCTCCGGGCACGAGGGCTTCTATTCGCAGAACATGTATCCGCCGATGGAGCTGGACGACGCCGAGTACCGGCTGAAGCCGATGAACTGCCCCGGCCACATCCTTATCTATAAAAATTCGCCGAAGAGCTATCGCGATCTGCCGCAGCGCTATGCCGAGCTGGGCAACGTGTACCGCTACGAACGCTCGGGAACGATGCATGGACTGCTGCGCGTGCGTGGATTTACGCAGGACGACGCGCATATCTTTTGCACTCCCGAGCAGATCGAGAGCGAGATAGCCGCGTGCGTTGAGTTCGCTGACGAGGTACTCAAGGCCTTCGGCTTTGCGGAGTTCAAGGTAGAGCTCTCGACGTGGGACCCGAAGGACCAGAAGAGCTACGTCGGTTCGCCCGAGCACTGGAATACGGCTGTCGCCTCGCTCAAAAAGGTTCTCGACGAGAAGAAGATTTCCTACCGCGAGATTCCCGGCGAGGCCGCGTTCTACGGGCCGAAGATCGACATCAAGCTGGTCGACGTGCTGGGACGCCTGTGGCAGCTCTCGACGGTGCAGTTCGACTTCAACCTGCCGGAGCGCTTTGATCTCGAGTACACCGGCGAGGACGGCGAGAAGCATCGCCCGGTGATGGTTCACCGCGCATTGTTCGGGTCCGTCGAGCGCTTCTTCGGGGTGCTGATTGAGCACTACGCCGGAGCCTTCCCGATGTGGCTCGCACCGGTGCAGATCGGCATCGTCCCTATCAGCGAGAAGCATCTCGAGTATGCCGCCAAGGTGAAGCAGCAGCTTGAGGCCGCGGGACTGCGCGTTGAGCTGGATGCCCGCAACGAGAAGATGAACGCAAAAATCCGCGAGTTCACCATGCAGAAGGTCCCGTTCGTCCTGGTCATGGGCGACAAGGAAGCTGCTGGCGAAGCAGTGAGCGTTCGCACTCGTGGTAAGGGCGATGAAGGTTCGATTGCTCTAACGGAGTTTATCGAGCGGGCGAAGGGATTAGTAGCGAGCCGAGGCGTTGGGCTGTAGGTAAGCGACTCTTTTGATCGATCGGCTCGAACGCGCCTAACTGCCGACGTCTCAACACGAGACGTTGGGCCACCCTTTCCTGTGTGCGCGAATCAGACCTATCACGCAGCTTTCGTCAACGAAAACGCGGTTTCCTTGAAATTCCCAAGAATTTTTAAGGCAATTGCCAGATGCGGACGATTTCATTCCCTGTTAACGTCTCTGCAAGAATTCATTTCTCCCCCAGGAATACGACCTACAACTCAACGCTGCACCAGGAGGTACACATTCGTGTATCTCACGGAAACTCCTACCCGTTTCACTTTTGGAGGCTTTATGCGCAAGTTGCTTGTCTGTTCTCTCGTTCTCGTTCTCCTTCTTGCTCCGAGCTCTTTGCTGACAGCACAAACGGTGGATACCTCAATCCTTGGCTCGCTCACCGATCCGCAGGGCTCCGTGATTCCAGGTGCCACCGTCCTGGTCCGCGCCGAAGCGACTGGCCAGGAGAAGACCGTAAAAACCTCCGGCGATGGACAATATCGCGTGCAGTTCCTGGTGCCAGGAACCTACTCCGTAACAGTCACCGCAACTGGATTCGCGCAGGCGATCCGAACCGGAATTCAACTCGCACTCTCGCAGCAGATCCACCTCGACGTTGCGATGTCGCTTGGCTCCACGCAGCAGAGTGTCGAGGTAAGCGCGGGGCAAGCTGTGCTGCAAACCGAAAATGCAACGCTGGGCACCACTGTCGATACCAACCGTACGGTCAATCTCCCACTCAACGGGCGCAAGTTCAACGACCTTGCGGTGCTCACACCGGGCGTACGCGTCTCGAACCCTGACAATCACTCATCGTCGACCGCAGGTTCCACTATCGCGTCCAACAGCGGACGCAGCGACTGGGGAGCTGTGCAGGTGGATGGCGTCGTGATGACGAACACACGCTCTGCGTACGTCAACAGCTATCCCTCGGTGGATGCCATCGAGGAGTTCCGCGTGCAGACCGGCAACTTCTCCGCAGAGTATGGCTTCTCCGCTGGTACCAACATCAACGTGCAGCTCAAGAGCGGAACCAACCGGTTTCATGGCAGCGCATTCGAGTTCATCCGCAACGACGCTGTGGACGCGCGCAACTACTTCCGCGTGGCTCCGCTCAGGAAGAACATCCTCAGGCAGAACCAGTTTGGCGCGACGATTGGCGGACCGATCTATAAAAACAAGACGTTCTTCTTCTTCAGCTACGAGGGCCTGCGCTCCACTGCAGAGACGCCATCACTGGCGTTTGTGCTGACACCGGCGCAACGCGCTGGCGACTTCTCGGCCTACACCGGCACGCTGAGAAACCCCTACACCGGCGGCACCTATGCAAGCAAACAGATTCCCGTTAACGCGGTGGCCCAGAACAACATCAACACCTACATGCCGCTGCCCAATGGCTCGTTCTCCGGAGGCGCGAACTACTCGGGCGTAAGCATCGGTGACCAGGCGAACAATCAATACATCGGCCGTGTCGACCATAAGTTCAACGACCGCAACTCCATCTTCGTCCACTACATCTACGGATACCGCGGCTTCCCTTTCACCGATACCAATCCGAACTTCCGCTATACGGGCACTTACCCGATGCATAATGCGGCGCTGCAGTATATCCACGTCTTCTCGCCGGCTCTGGTGAACGAGGCGCGCGCCGGCGTAAATCTGGAGCACGTCAAACAGCTCAGCATCCGCACCGGCACAGGGTTCACAATCGAGTCGCTGGGCATCAACGGCTTCCTCGTTGGCGGGCCGAACGGGCGTCCTCTGACTCCGAACGAAGAGGGCTTCCCGCTGCTCTCCATCTCCGGCTTCCTCGGCATCGGTGACTCGCGCGCAGCATCGAACCTGGACTACAGCCGCACGTTCCTATTTGCCGACAATGTCACATGGACGAAGGGCAAGCATACGCTGCTGTTCGGCGCGGACATCCGCAAGGTTGCGGGCAACGCGACGACGAACAACACGCCATTCGGCCAGCAGAGCTTCACCGGCGACATGACGGGGTATGCTCCCGCGGATTACATGCTGGGCGTTCCACGCACATCGGTCACGCCTGAGGGCGTTCCTATCTCGTCCATCCGCCAGTGGAGGACAGCGGAGTATGCGCAGGACAACTGGCGCCTGAACGACCGGCTGACTCTGAACCTCGGCGTCCGGTATGAGATCTACGGTGTACCGGTCGATCTCAACAACGTCTCGCGCACACTGGACTTCAACCAGAACCCCATTCAACTAGTACCGGCACCCGGACAGCGGCTCAACGATGTCTGGAGCATCACGTATAAGGACATTGCTCCGCGCCTCGGTTTTGCCTGGAGCTTCCACCCGACGACGATCATTCGCGGCGGCTACGGCATGACCTACTATGGCGGCCAGTTCGACAACCTGAACATTATGCAGCTCAATCCGCCGACGGCAGGATCGCTCACCATAACCAACCCTCTCTGTTCAACAACGGTCAATTGCACCACCCCGCCAGTCGCCACTATTCAGACGCCGGTGCCAGCATCGCTTTATCCAAACCCGCCGTTCTTCAACGTGGTGACGATGCCGGCGGACCGCCACAGGCCCGACCTGCAGGTGCAGACATGGAACCTGACGGTCGAGCAGCAGTTCGGCCGCGCCGTGCTGTCCAGCTCCTATGTCGGCACGAAAGGCTCGAACCTGGATACAAGCATCCAGTACTACAACTCGCCACAACCCGGAGGAGTTGGGGCGGTGCAGCAGCGGCGTCCGTATCCTAACTTCGCTCGCATTCGTGCCCTCGACTTCACCGGCGCCTCCAACTACAACGCCCTGCAGGAACATCTGGAGTGGCGCGTCAACCCACGCTCCAACATCACCGCCTCCTACGTCTGGTCGCATATGTTCGACAACCAGGGCAACTCCACCAACGCCGGCGGATGTACCTGCCAGAACGTCCGCTCCCCGCACGAGTGGGCCTCCGGAACCAACGACCAGCGTCACAACTTAGTCCTCGCCTACGTTTATCGCCTGCCTGACTTTACGAAGAGCAAACTCGCCGGATACGGCGTCAACGGGTGGACTATCAACGGTATCGTCGCCCTTGCTACCGGAAGCCCTGTCAACGTAACCCAGAGCACCGACGGCCAGAACGTCGACAACCCATGGCAGCGGCCTAACCTGGTACAAGGACAGAACGCATATCTACCCAGCAAGTCGGCTATCAACGGCTGGTATAACAAGAACGCCTTTGCCGTGAGCACAGCCACCTTCGGCACCACGCCGAGGAACTCCCTTATCGGCACCGGCGTAAAGACGGTCAATGTCTCCGTCATGAAGAACTTCGTCATGCCCTACGCGGAGTCGCATAACCTGCAGGTTCGATTCGAGGCGTTCAACGCTCTGAACACGCCGCAGTTCTCCAATCCCGGCGCGTCCTTCGGAGCAAGCTCGTTTGGGCTGATCTCTTCCACGAAGATCAACAACCGCGAACTGCAACTGGCTGCGAAGTACGTTTTCTAACCGACCGACCCAAGCAGCGCTCTGACCCCCTGGGTTCCTTCTCCGGAGCCCAGGGGGTCATTTTTTTGCATATGAAACAATGAGACCTATGCACTTGTTGAAGCACGAGTTACGGAGATACGAGAGGTTTTCCGCGGAGCTTTGCTCCGGGATATCTCTACCGAATTGCAACTGGGTGCATCTAACAGACAGGAAGTTCTTTCCTCAGACCGGGTTACCGGTTCGACAGGGCCTCAGCTCCATATGACTACGATTCGACTTACAACCTGGGTCAACGCACCGGCAGAACGATGCTACCGGCTCGCCACAAGTATGGCTTTTCTTAATGCCGTAGCTCCAGCAGCTCACATCAATGGACAGCGACAGGACATCCTTGAGGTCGGCGATACCTTCCTGTGGAAGGGTCGGCGGTGGGGCATGAACTTCTCGCATACCAGCCGTATCGAGGAGTTGCGACCGTTCTCCTACTTCCGCGAAGTGCTGGTCTCCGGTAGCTTCCGGCACTTTCAGCACGAACACCACTTCGCTCCCATGGACGATGGCACAAGGGTCCGGGATGAGGTGCATTTCTCGGCTCGCCTGGGAGTCCTGATCGAGCACCCCATACTTCGGGGATATGTGGGCAGGCTGCTTGTGGAACGCCACCGGACGCTGAAACGCGTCGCGGAGTCCGCTGAATGGCGCAAGTACCTTGAGATTGAGCCCAGATCCGGAGTACGTCCGGAACACCCTTCCAAAATTGTCAATTTGCAAAGGTTTGCCTAAAAACAGGGCAACGCTGTTCCCTTCCAGCTAAGCCAATAGGAAAAGTAATGGCACTGTGTACTGCAAATTGCACACAACTTTGGGCAGTTGCAGGTCTTTCCTAAGGTAGTTCCTTTGGCTTCTCGATTGCATAACTCATTGGCAGATTGAAATTTGGGCGAGCGAAGAGCCGCCCTGGGCCTTGGGTTACCCTGATGCGTCGTGTACTTTTTGCCTTGGTTATTCTTCTGGTTTGTGCCTCTGCTGCTACGGGAATTCGAGTCCAAGCCTCCACCGATTGTGAGCGCTGGATCGCAGAGTACCGTAACGCGCTCGCTCACTCACCTGTGGTGAAGCGGGCGAACGTAGCTCGGCGTCGGCTTCGTCATTATGTTCACCGCAAGATTGCCGCGCTCACGAAGCCGAAGGCGACTTCGAAGCCCCGCGTTCTGCCTGCCCGCTTCCGTCACCCTAAGATGACCCGCGAAGAGATGCTTCATAGATTCGACCTCGCGTGCGGTGAGCTTCCAGAAGATACTCTGGCCCCTGGAGACCTGCCTGGCTCGTCGGCTCCAGCGTTCATCGCGAACCACAAGCCGGGGGGCGACGAGATGCCGCTGGACCCGGGTAACGAGGCTCCGGACAGCATGATTGCAATGAATCAGCCTCCGAGCTACTTCGGTGGAGGAGATTCGCCATCGTCGTGGGGAGGCGGACCGGGGATCCTGACTTCTGGATTCGGACCGTATGGGGGCGGTGGTATACCGAGAAACCCTCCGGCGACCGGAAGCGGCGGCGATGACCCGTCGACTCTTTCTCCTCCGGCGCTTCCGACCGCGGAGGCTCCCGAACCGGGGAGTTTATTGCTGGTAGCGACTGGATTTGCTGGTGCGGCTGGTATTTTGCAGCGCAGGATGCGAAAGGCGGCCTAGCGGCGGCGGAAGCGCTCCCGGATGGAGCGGGCGCGATCGACATTAGAGGGTTGCGCGGGGGGCTTATCGCCCTCGGGGTAGAGGACGACGAAGCGGCGCGGGCCGTCGCCTGAAGAGGCGGTGGCGAGCCCAGAGGATGCCAGCGCCATGTGGAGCAGACGGCGCTCGCGGGAGCTCATGGGAGAGAAAGAGAATGGCTCCCCGGTGCGACGGACGCGATCAATTGCGGCCTCAGCGGCGAGGCGAAGCTCCTGGTGACGTAGAACCTTGAAGTTTTCGGCGTCGAAAGAGATGCGGTCGTGCTCCTCGTGCTCGTAGCGGAGGATCTTGGCCGAGATGTGTTCGAGGGCCAGGAGTAGTTCGCCGTTGCGGGCGAGGACGAGGGGGACGTCTGGACCCGAGAGCTCGACGGAGATTTCCGGAGCAGCCTCGGCCACACCAGCGGATTCGCTGGCTTTAGGTCCAGCTGACGAGTCGGCCGGGGATTCCGGATGCACTTGGCCGTTGTAGGCAAGGATGTTGAACTTCAGATTCAGACGGCCCGGGGAGGTGAGGGTCTGGAGGAAGTCAGCTACCTTCTTCTTTTTTACTTCAGGGTCATCCATGGGAACTCGTTCAGTATACGGGTTTCAAGCTGCGATAGTTTCGTGCGTGTTCGAGATACACGGCTGAGCCACCTTCCTGATTCCCGCGTAGGAACCAGGTGGCGTCGGATACCCCCTCCCCCGTACAAGATCGTGCAAAGTCTTCGAAACAGGGATGATGGGTCCGTACCTTGATTTTCGGGTGGTTCAAACGCCAAAGTCCGGCCTATAGCCGGACTTTTCATTGTTCTCTGATTTAAGCGTAACAGGGTGTGTCAAGGAAATGGCTGTGGAGAAGGCCCTTGCCGCCGAGGCTGGTGCGGGTTTCAGAGTGTGCCACATGCTAAAGTTGGCGCCGAGCGATTTGCAGAGGGATACCGATGGCGTATAGCCGCAGGGAGTTTTTGGAGTGGTCCGGAGTTATGGGTGCGGCTGCGTTTGCGGCGCCGCTTTACGTGTCAGCCGCAGAAGCCAGCAGACGTGAGCCGGTGAAGTATGAGAAGGGGTTGGAGCAGCCGGCGTTTTTGCTTCTTCCCCTGGGAGCGGTTCGTCCTACGGGGTGGCTGCGCAGGCAGCTTGAGGTGCAGGCGCAGGGGCTGAGCGGACATCTGGATGAGACGTGGCCGGATGTGGGACCGGAGAGCGGGTGGCTGGGCGGCAAGGGTGAGTCGTGGGAGCGAGGGCCTTATTTTCTGGATGGTCTGCTGCCAATGGCTTACCTGCTGGAGGATCGCAGGCTGAAGGAGAAGTCGCAGCGATTTATTGAGTGGACTCTGAAGAGCCGCAGGCCGGATGGGTTGTTCGGACCGACCTCGAAACAGGAGGACTGGTGGCCACGGATGGTGATGCTGAAGGCACTGACTCAGTATCAGGAGGTGTCAGGCGATCCGCGCGTGGTTCCGCTGATGGAGGCTTACTTTGCCTATCAGCGGAAGAATATGCCGGGGAATCCGCTGAGCAGTTGGGCGCGGTCACGGTGGCAGGACAATGTGCTGAGCGTGTACTGGCTGTACAACCGCAACGGCGAAGCGAAGCTGCTGGAACTGGCGAAGATGCTCCACGATCAGGGCTACGACTGGAAGGCGATGTATACGAACTTTTCGTATACGAGGAAGGTCACGCGGGAGGACTTTGACCGCGAGAAGCATTCGAAGGAGGAAAATCACCCCTCGCACGGCGTGAACAATGCGATGGCGTTGAAGGCGGTACCGCTGTGGTCGTTGCAGTCGAAGAGCGCGGAGGACCGGAATTTCCTGGTGAAGCAATGGGAGACGCTGGATCGCTATCACGGGCTGGCGAATGGGATGTTTTCGGCGGACGAGCACTTTGCGGGGACGAATCCTTCGCAGGGCATTGAGCTGTGCGCAGTGGTGGAGGCGATGTTCTCACTGGAGCAGGCGATGGCGATCTCGGGGCAAAGCGCGCTGGGAGACCGGCTGGAGAAGATTGCGTACAACGCGCTGCCGGGGACGCTCTCGGACGATATGTGGTCGCATCAGTACGACCAGCAGCCGAACCAGATTGAGTGCGGGTTTCATTCGAAGCCTTGGTCGACGAATGGGACGGAGTCGAACCTGTTTGGGCTGGAGCCGAACTTCGGGTGCTGCACGGCGAACTTTCACCAAGGGTGGCCGAAGCTGGCAAGCTCGCTGGTGATGGCCTCGCAGGACAAGGGGCTGGCGGTGATGGTGTATGCGCCGTGCGTGGTGAGCACGGTGGTGCGCGGCGTGCCGGTGGAGATGGAGGTGGCGACGGATTATCCGTTTCGAGGCGGGGTGGAGATGCGGGTTTCGTCGGCGGCGCCACTGATGTTTCCGCTGCACATGCGTGTGCCTTCGGGGGAGTCGCCGGTGTTCATGGTGAATGGAGAGAAGATTTCGCCAGTGGAGCATGAGGGATTTGTGCCCATCGAACGCGAGTGGAGGCGCGGCGATGTTCTGACGATGAAGATGGAGATGAAGCCGCGTGTGGTGGAGGGAGCACTGGGAACGGTTTCGGTCATGCGTGGGCCGCTGGTGTTCTCACTGCCGATACGCGAGCAGTGGACGAAGATTCGCGATCGCGGATTGACGGCCGACTGGCAGGTGTTTGGCGAGTCGGCGTGGAACTACGGGCTGGTGCAGGCGGCCGAGCTCACGGTGCGGGAGCGGCCGATTGGGGTGGTGCCGTTTGCGAAGGCGAATCCTGCAGTGACGCTAAAAGCTAGTGGAGTGCGGCTGGCGCACTGGCATGAGTCGGATGGGACGGCGGACGCGCCGCCGGAGGATGCGGGCAAGAATGTGGGTTCGAGTGAGGTGGTGGAGCTAGTGCCCTACGCTTCGACGAAGCTGAGAGTGACGTCGTTTCCGTCCGCGACGGAACAAAAGGCTTAGTCATCCGAAGCTTCTGAAAGGGCTTACAGAGTCTTGAGAAATGCGATCAGGTCTTTCTTTTCATCTGGTGTCAGGTCGAGGCCGAAGGCATGGCCTTTTACGGCGTAGGTCGTTTTGCCGTAGGGTTTGAAACCCGTGGGAATGTAGTCGTCGTTTTCGCGATTGGGGTCGAGCCAGTCTTCGAGGGTGGCGCACCATCCGCTGTGGCCGAACATGCTTCGGTACCAGACGCCTTTGAGTGAAGGCACTTTGTAGTAGCCGGTACCACGTCGGGTCTTAAGGGTCAGGTCGGGATCAGTACCGACGGATTGTGGAAGGATCTCGTACTTCGCGCGGTGATCAACGGGGATCTTGAAGCCATCTGTCGGGGTGAGCTTGTTGTTGGTATAGAGAGGTGGTGTGTGGCATTTTGTGCAGCCTTCGCCTGCGAAGATTTTTTTGCCACGTGCAGCGGAGGCGTCGAACTTATTTGGGTTTGGTGGCGGCTTGAGCGAATAGATGTAGAGCGCGAGTGCATAGAGTTGTTCGTCGCTGTAGCGACCTCCCACAGCGATGGGATCAGCAGGGTCGGGTAACTTCTTAAAGTTGGGGATGTCGGCAAATATGAACCCATCGAAGTTGGCCATAGCGTCCGCGCCCTGATTGAGGGCGGCGTAGCGCATGAGATCGACGATGGAGTGCTGCTGCTGGAGTCCGGTGCGATCGAGGTAGTGGCGGTCGGCGACGCCGATCAGGTTAGGCACCTGAATAGGCTCAAAGAGGCTTCCGCGATGGCGTGCAGCGACGCCAGCGGGGACAGAGGCGAATAGTGCGCGCATCTGATCCTCAGAGAAAGACTTCATACGATCAGTTGGGTCGGGGGTTATCCAAGGCATGCCAAAGAGCGCCTCAAGGACCGGGAACGGAAAGGAGTCTGCCTGCGACAGCACGGCGCCAAATGGAAGATTTCCCTGTGCGCCTTTGATTACTCCGCCTCCTGGCATAACACGGGTGTGGCACATGACGCAGCCGAATGAGCCAAGCTCTACCCTGCCTTTTTCACGGATGACGTAGTGCATGAAAGGCATGATCCCGTCCGGGGTGAGGGGCATCGCAGTCTTTTCGTAGAAGGCGCTGCTGGTCGCGTCCTCCATGCGAAAGCCGCCCTTGTGGTCGGTGGAGTAGATGAGGGCGGCATCGAGAACGATCTCGCCGGCCTTGATCCAATCGGCTTGAGTTTGGAGTTTCGGCTTGTGGGTAGCGCCGTCCCAGACGATGACTGGCTCCTGCTGCTTGAGCCAATCTAGGTAACCGGCGGGTTCGCGGCCGGGAGCGTAGACGGGGTACTGCTTGTAGATGGGGCGCACAGGGATTCGATAGTAGTAATCGGCTGATATGTGCTTGGGCGAGCCGACGGGATTCGCGAGAGGAACCTCAAGCTTGTCCATCGCAGCGTCATCCCAGGTTCTGGGCACTGTCATCTTCTTTGTTGACGAAGATTGACTCAGCGCTCCTGTGCTAGGCAGAAGAGTGAGTGCGAGAAGAGTTGCTTTAGCAGCATGACGCAGCATTGCTCGGATAGTCATGGCGGTCCTCGGATGTCGCGTTTCGTGAAACGTCTTTCACGACGGACTATCTGCCGAATGGAGAGCGCTGGCCTAGTACAAACGCGACATTTTATGCCGGGCGCTTCGGAAGGGCCTAGAATAGGCGCATCTATCAGGACGTTCGTCGATCTAGGGCCCCGTTGAGAAGGAGGCAAATCGTGCGAACGATTCAGACGGCAACGCCGCGGATTGAACTGAGTGAGTTCGTATTGACGTATGGGCAACGGGAGATCGAATGCGCCGGCGCCGTGTTTTCGCAGCCGGCTGGTTCGTGCCTTGAGCAGGGTATAGCGTTTCTTTTCGACGGGCAGACGATACTCGGTTATCCGGATGGCCGGAGCAGAGTTGCGCCGAGGGCGTATGTCTTCGGTGGATTGACCGGCCCGTGCGCAGGCGCGAGTTTTGCCGGCCATGTTCTCGGGTTTGGTGTATTCCTGAAACCTCTTTCGTTATGGCAGCTCTTCCGGATCCCGTCAGACATTCTTGTCAACAAGGACTATGACGCCGAGGACCTGCTCGGACGAGACGTCCTGGACCTGTGGTCGAAGCTGGCGGGGTGCAGCACGTTTTCGCAGCGCATTCGAGCGATGGAGGAGTATCTGCTCCCATTCGCTCTGCGAGCGCGAGGCCGCACGCTGATCATGAAGACCGCTCAATACATGCAGGATCGTAAAGGTACGATACGCATTGACGAGATTGCACACCACGCGGCCCTAAGCGTGCGGCAGTATGAACGCCGGTTCGTGGAGGAGACGGGTTTGACTCCGAAGACCTTCGCGCGAACAACGCGTTTTCAGAGGGCGCTGGATGCGAAGCGTTTATTCCCAGAGCGTTCGTGGTTGAACATTGCTCACGAATTTGGCTACTTCGATCAGATGCATATGGTCCGCGACTTTCAGAGCCTGGGGGGCAATGCGCCGAATAGCGTGCTTGATCAGCTCGCAGATGGTCAACCGTGGTCACTGGCAGCCCACCAGTTGCTGGAGCTGAGGTAGAGGAAGACCACACGAGCGAAAAACTTCAGGCGGTGCGGCTGTCAGGTCAACGCCCACAGTGGTTGTTACGCCAATAACACTGAGATCGCCAGGACTATCCATGTTGACGTGAGCCGTCGAACGCGATGCGCTTCTCGCTGTCGATCCTTGGCACTCACTATGAGCCCCGCTGGACCATGTCGCCTAGTAAAAATGCGCCATCTTGCAGAAGTCGGCTGTGCCGCGAGCTATTCGGTGCGAAGGGCCTGCATGGGCTCTACCGTTGAGGCGCGGCGAGCCGGAAGGACGCTTGCCAGCAGCGCGCTGAGGATGAGAACGCCGCAGGCGGCGAGGATGGTGCGGATGTCGTAGCCGTTGACCTGGTAGAGCTGCGACTGGAGGAAGTGGCCGGCGACAAGGGCTGTCGGGATTCCGATCAGGAGGCCGATGCCGATTTGAATTACGGCTCCCCTCATGATGAGGCGGACGACGCTGGCGCGGTCGGCGCCGAGGGCCATGCGGAGGCCGATCTCAGGGATGCGGCGAGCGACGCCGTAGGCGGTGACTCCGTAGAGGCCGATGGAGGCGAGGATCAGCGCGAGTGCTCCGAAGATCGCGGTGAGGCGGACGACAAGCTGCTGGCGGGTGAAGTAGCTGCTGACCTGCTCGTCGTACGTTGCGAGGTAGCGGATGGGGATGTCAGGGTTGACCTGCTGGAGGACGCGGCGTACTGCGGCGGTTGCGGCCGCGGCGTCACCGTCGTAGCGGACCACGATGTTCGAGGCGAAGTGCGCGAACTGCTCGTTCTTGGTGGCCTGATCGCGGATGGTCTGGGGAGCGTCGACGTGCTGGTAGTCGGCGGTCTGGGACAGGGGCTTGAAGAACATGGGCCGAGTCTCGCGGGAGGGGTCGCCGTACTTGGAGTCGTCGACGACGCCGATGATCTCGTACGCCGTGGAGATGCGCGGGTCAGGCCCGAAGAGGATGCCGATGGGCTGTTTGCCGCTGAGATACTTCTTCACGAAGGTCTGATTGACGACGGCGACGTGGCGGCTGGTGGCGGTGTCCTCATCGGTGAACGTGCGTCCATAGAGCACACGGGTACCGACGGCGTCGAAGAAGCGCTGCGAGACGAAGGAGTAACTGGCGTTCATCTTGGCGTTGGGATCGCCACCATTGAGCGCTACTCCGCTTCCCCAATTGTTGTAGGACATGGGGCTGTAGGTCGCATAGGCAGCGTCATGCAGGCTGTGGGTGGATGCAAAAGCCTGATCGAACTGACGGTAGAGATTGTCGAGTTGGTCGTAGCGGTAGCCGGCGGCCTGAAGGTCGATGAAGGCGATGAGGCGGCCGTGCGTGTCGAAGTGGAAGTCCTGTTTCTGAAGACGCTGAAGCGAGACGATGAGCAGGCCGGAGGTGCTGAGGAGAGCGACGGAGAGCGCGGCCTGGAGGATGACGAGGGCGCGCTGAAGTCCACTGATGTTTCCGGTGGTGCGATTGGCGCCGTGAAGCGCTTCAGCGGGATTAAGACGTGACGCCATGAACGCGGGAGCGATGCCGAAGAGCACTCCGGTGATGGCGGAGACGCCGAAGGCGAAGAGCAACACCGGCAATGATGGCGAAGCGCTGAGAGGATTGACGATGACGCCGCGCATGACGATGGCAAGGATAGCCTTTACGCCGACGTAGGCGACGAAGAGGCCGAGGGCTCCACCGAAAAGTGCGAGAGCGATGGACTCGACGAGCATCTCGCGGACGAGGCGAGAGCGGGAGGCGCCGAGTGCGCTGCGAACGCTAAGCTCCTGACGACGAGCTACGCCACGGACCAGCATGAGGTTGGCGAGGTTGGCGCAAGCTATGACGAGAACGAAGGCGGCTATGAGCTGGAGCATCGTGAGGCTCTTCTCGTACTGGTCGCGAAGGTCGTTGATGCCGTCGCTGGCAGGTGCGAGCTCGGTGGTCTGTTTGGCAATCTCGGCCTCGGTATCGTGTGAGCCGGGGTCACGGTGTGCGCGGATCCAGCGAAGAAGCTCGACGCGCATGGCGTTTTCGGCTGGAGCGACGTTTTTGGAATTGGAGATGCGGGCGAGGATGTCGAGCCAGTGGGCGTTGGGTGTTAGGTAGAGATGGCGGGCGTTGAGGACCGGCTCCTGCGCGAGCGGGAGCCAGACGCCTGCGGGGTCGCCACCGTTGCGATCACCGAGAAAGTTTTCGGCGGTGACGCCGACGATGGTGACAGGGTGGCCGGTGAGCATGACGCTGGAGCCGACGAGGCCGGGGTCGCTTGAGAACTTCGACTGCCAGATGGCATGGCTGATAACGGCGACGGGGGGTGCACCTTCGCGATCATCTTCGGGGGTAAGGAGGCGACCGGCAAGGGGCTTTACGCCGATGACGGAGAAGTAATTGCCAGAGACGAAGCGGACGTCGAGCGTCTGAGCCGCGGAGTCGTTCTTGCGACGAGCACTAACGGTAGTGGAGCCAGCCTGCACGGCGACGAGGCCGTCGATGCCTGGAGTCTCGTCGCGAAGGGTGCGGTAGAGGTCATAGGAGAAGATGCGCCAGTGACCCTGGAGGCCACCGTCGACACAGCACTCGATCTCCTTGCCGACCTTGTATAGCTGCTCGGGGTGCTCGACGGGGAGGGAGCGCAGGATGACCTGGTAGGTGAGGGTGAAGATGGCGGTCGTGGCTCCGATGCCCAGCGCGAGGGTGATGAGCGCGGTAAGGGTGAAGCCGGGCGCGCGGCGCAGGCGACGGAGTCCGTGGCGCAGGTCCTGCAGGATCGTTTCCATCTTCCACTCCTGGTAACAGGTTGGGATACGGGCGGAGAGGCCCCTGGTTCCACATATATGTAAGCAAGGACAAGACCATGTGGGTGGGTCGGCGAATCAACGGGTTAGAACAGTGGCGTGGGTAGGCGGGTGTCCGGTTGCAGAGATGGCTGTCCGGGATCGGACAGGATGGGCTCGGACAGGAAACTAAGAATGGCTCCCATGGAGGGAGCCATTCTTCGGTTCACAGTTGACTCGTATCTATCAGCGTTTGCCCTGGATGACCGGGGTACCGGCCTTGCGGCGGGCGCGCTTGGCAGCGATTTCGCGCATCTCGCGACCAAGCGAGGTGCGGTTCATCACCATCTGCTGGGCGATGCCGAAGAAGTTTCCGACTGCCCAGTAGAGGCCAAGACCAGAGCCATAGTTCCAGATGAAGTAGCCGGAGATGGCGGGCATCATGAAGGCCATCATCTTCTGCTGCTGTGGGTCTACTCCGGGTGAGGGCGTGTAGTACTGCATGAGGAACTGGCTGACGACCATGACGATGGGCAGGATGTGCCAGGGATCGGGAGCGGTGAGGTCAGGCAGCCATCCCCAGTGGGCGTGACGCAGCTCAACGACCTTCGGAAGCATGGAGAAGAAGGCGAAGAGGAGCGGGAGCTGAATCAACGTCGGGATACAGCCGCCGAACATGTTCACTCCGTTGTCTTTCTGGAGCTTCATGATCTCGACGTTCATCTCGTTCCGCTTGGGGTCGTTGATCTTGTACTTCTTGTACCTCTCCTTGATGGCGTCCATCTGCGGCTGAATGCGCTGCATCTTCAGGCCGGACTGCATGGTTTTAACACGCAGCGGAAGCAGAAGGACGTTGATGGCAAGCGTGAGAAGAATGATTGACCAGCCCCAGTTGGAGACGATGTGCAGATGGATCCACTGGAGGATCAGGAAGAGGATCTTGCCGACGGGACCCCAGAAGCCGAAGTCGAGCAGGGGCTCAAGCGAGACCTTCTTGCCATTGAATGGAGTCGAGTAGATGTTCCGAAGGACATTGACGGCCTTCGGACCGGCGTAGATGCGCGTCTGGGTGTGGCCGCTGGTGTCACCGAGAGCCGTGCCGAGGACGGAGACGTTGATGGCACCCTTCGCTGGCGAGCTGGAGCCAAAGCCGGTGCGGCGGATGGTCTTGGCTACGTCGAGCTCGTTGTGCAGCGTGGTGATGGTCGCGGTGGCCGGATTGTCGGGAAGGAAGATCGCAGCGAAGTAGGTGTCGGAGACGCCTGCCCAGTCGAAGGGGCCGTTGAGGGTATCGCCACCGGAGACCTTTTTGGGGGCAATGTGCTCTTCACTGGCGTTGCGGGAGTAGTCGACCTGCGCGCCGGCGTAGCTACTCGCATCGTTCTGATCGCCGAAGCCGCCGGGCCACGCGATGAGCGCGCGGATAGGCGAACCATTGCGAGTGACGACGACGTCGGCGTGGAGGGCGTACGTCTCGTCGAAGGAGAAGGTCTTGGTGACGTCGACGCCGTTGGCGGAGTACTTGAACGTCAGCGAGGTGGGCGCCGTGACGGTACCCGTAGCCGAGGGGACGTAGAGCGCCTGCTTGAGCGCGGTGCTCAGGGTCGCGTCGTAGGTGTGGAGCGAGAGCGGATAGCCGTACTGCTCGGCGGCCTGGGTGTGTACGAGGTTCAGGGGGTGATTGTCGGAGTCCTTGTACTGCTTGAGGATCCAGCTCTTGACCTGTGCTCCGCGATTGGTGAACTCGATACGGTAGAGTTCGTTCTCGACGACGGTAAGCTGCTCAGCGGCGGCCTGAACGGCGGGGGTTGCAGTGGACTGTGCACCTGCAGGGGCAGGCAGAGCCGTAGCCGTTGCCGTTGGTGGCGGAGTTGATGCCTGCGGGGCCGACTGAGTGACTGCGGGACTGTTCGGCGAGACCGTCTGGGGGTTCTTCTTCTGGCGGTAGTAGCTGAGGCCAAAGAAGACTGCGAGCATGACAAACATCATGACGAAGAGCGACCGGGTATCTGTTCCGCCGCCGCCCTGTTGATTGGGGTTTTTGAACTCTGCCAAGGGTGTTCCTGTTCTGTGTACGACTGGGCTTGCATCGAGACGCACCGAGAGGCGCGGAAGACGCATCTTCTATGGTAAATCGTTTGAGGTAGATATGGGGAAGACGCACGTTTTACGGGAGATAGCGTCTGCTACACTTTGGCGGACCGAGAAAGGGATCGATGAGCAAGAGGGATGGTTCGCTGCTGCGGCTGGGAGCTTTGGAGCTCCGTTTTCATGTGGATGAGAATGACGGCTCAGGGGATTTGGTGATGTTTGAGTTCATGGTGCCTCCGGGGGCGCGGGTCCCGGAGCCGCACTATCACGAGGCCGTGGACGAGGTGGTCTACGGACTTGAGGGTACGATGACGACGATGCGGGACGGAGAGCGGCACGAGATACGGCCGGGAGAGTCGTTGCTGATCCGGCGCGGGCAAGTACATCATCACTCGAACCTCGGGGATGTTCCGGCAAAGGCGATGGTCGTGTTGAATCCGGGCACGATCGGTCTGCGGTACTTCGAGGAGATCGGCGAAGTGGTGAATGGGCCGGGCAAGCCGGACATGGAAAAGGTGCGAGAGATCATGACGCGGCATGGGCTGATTCCGGCCGAGGCTTAGCTGACCTGGAAAAGTTGTCGGTCATTGGTTCAGCTTGAGCGAGACGATCTCGGGCATAACGTCTTCTTCGAAGATGAGGTCGTGGGACTGGCGCGCCCGCATGCGGCTGACTACATGCATCGCAATAGCTGCGGCTGAGAGGACAGCAACCATGGAGACGAGGTCGGAGGCATTACTGAGCATGCGGCCTTCGAAGTCTGCGGCCTGTTTGAGCCAGTAGATGGAGGCAAGGAGGGCCGCCCAGAAGACGAAGTGCAGGTTCGCCTTGCCAGGGAGGTAGGAGCAGGCGAACGAGATCTTCTGAAAGGTGAGGAGGCAGAGCTCGACAACGACCACTCCGAGGAGGGCCATCGTGACAAGGTGGCCGGCGATCACTCGAAAGGGATAGTGACTGAAAAAGGCGGTTGCAAGAACCAGCAGCACGGGGACAACGCCGAGAAGCACCAAGGAGAGGCGGGTGGCACGGTGATACTCGTTCGACGGTTTCGCCTGAGTGATGCGAAAGATCCAGTTGGCGCGCAGCGTGATGGGGACGGCGATAACGACGCGCAATGCAAGGACGGTTAATGAGACGGTAAGGATACTGGCAAGAAGGTAGGTCGTGTTGACTCCTGAGCTCGCCGGGCCAGACTGTACGAACTTCGTGTGGATGAAGCCGAGGATGATCGTGAGTCCTATGCCGACGTAGAAGCTGAGGATCATGCGGTGCTGACGGCTGCGGAGCAGAGTGCGAAGGCTGAAGAGCGTGATGACGCTGCCTAGCGAGTTTCCCAAAAGATTTCCGAAGCCGAAGGAACGCGAACTGGGCATGATGTCGGGCTGCTCGACGATCTTTGGCAGCGTGCGGAGATAGGAAAGTAACAACGCGGCGAGCGCTCCCAAGGCAGATAGGCCGAGAGCAACCCATGCACGATGCGCCAGCGGAGCGAGCTCAGGATGCATGGAGCCGTTGAGCTGATTGAAGAGGCCGAGGAACCAGTAGGCAGGTAGCCACCGGAGCATGTGCTGGTTCTGGGGGTCGGCGAGTGCTGCGGGTGAGTTGAAGGAAGGACCGAGGAAGTAGGTGCTGAGCAGAAGGCAGAGAGCAGCAGCCTGCAGGATAGCTGAGAGGCGCAGGAAGATCTGGCGGGGGAGCAGGTTAGAGGCGACTCCCTGAAGAGTGAGGACTGTGAGGACCAGGAAAGCCCCGGCTGCGAAGATGGTGAGCCAGTAGGCGGGCAAGGTGCGGACGAGGCTGAAGCTGCTGCCGACCCCAACGGCGAAGACCAGCGGCCAGCCAGTTCCTGTGCAGATGTTGAAGGAGATCATTGCGAGCGATGGAGCGGCAAAGAGCGCAGCGAGCTTTGAGAGAAAGAAGGTGCTGGAGCGCACGGGCAGAGGCCCCAGGACGAGAACATCGCGGCGATCAGGGAATGCTGAGTCCCAACTGAGGACGGTGATGAGTCCAGCGATGGTCATCGTGGTTTCGATAAGGAAGTGCTCGAACATGTACGCGAGAGGGACAGGGATCGGTTTGCGTCCGTAGATGAGTACGGGCACCGGGAATGTGCAGAAGAAGCTGAGACTGAAGAAGACGGAGGCGAACTGTCCCATCAGGCGGGAAGGATCACCGTCCGATGCGAGAAGCTCAAGGTCGATGACACGCAGAAGAAAGACGTGGTAAAGGACACGGAACTGGAATATGGCGGCGGCCCAGTTTCTACGCATGGATGAGGTCCGCAATCTCGCGTGAGATGGCCATGTAGTCGTGTTCGATGGCGAGCTGTGCGAAGATGCCTTCGAGTGTAGGAAGTTGCATGAGAACGCGGAGCTGTTCGATGGAGTCGTCGGCAACGATCTTTCCGCGGTGCAGAATCACCACATGGGAGCAGATGCGTTCAACGGTTGCCAGTTCATGCGAGCTGAAGAGAACGACCTTGCCGCGCCGGGCGAGCTCTTCGATGAGGCTGCGCAGGATGAGCGACGAACCAACATCGAGTCCGGAGAAGGGCTCGTCGAGGAGGATGAGATCGGGGTTGTGCAGAAGTGCGGCTGAGAGAAGGATCTTCTGACGCATGCCCTTCGAGTAGGACGACATGGTGACTTCGCGATCACTGTAGAGGCCGAAGAGACGAAGGAGGCCGTATATGCGTTTCCCTGAAGCGGCACGGTCCATGCCGCGAAGATGCGCGACCATGACGAGATATTCGATGCCACTGAGATGAGTGTAGAGGTAGGGCTCTTCGGGGACGTAGCCCATGCGCTGGCGGTAGGCCATCAAGTCGTCGCGGACGGGACGGCCATTGAAGAGGACCTCGCCGGAGCTGGGCTCGATCAGGCCGGTGATGATCTTCATCGTTGTGGATTTGCCGGAGCCGTTGGGGCCGAGGTAACCGGTGATCTCACCGGCGCGGGCAACAAAGCTGACATCTTCGACGACCGAAAGGCTGGAGTAGCGCTTGTGGACGTTACGGAGCTCAAGCATTGATGACCTCGTTGCGGCGGAAGCTTTAGGGCCTGCTGGATGGGAGCGCCGAAAGAATTTTTACTCGCGTGTAGAGCAAGCCGTTGACGGCAACGGAGACCCTTGGCACGACCATGCTTAAAAAGAGACTGAGGCTCAGAGAGCAGCAGAGAGCGACGAGGGTTGCCTGGGCAAACCGTTCGGCTGGAAGCGATGAATCGATCTCGCGGTAGATTGGCCCAGCGGTTTCGACCTGCCGGATTCGTGGCCTTACGTTCTGGGTGACGATGGAGCGAAGACCATCGAGAAGAAGACGCGGGGCTGCTCCGTTGCGCGATTCTTCTTCGAAGATCCAAAGCATTTCATCGCCAAATTCTGCACGGAAGGCTTGTGGATGCAACTGAAGGATGACGAGATAGGCGGTACGGAGAAGGGGTCTCATGCGTTGCGAGGCTTCCTTTCCCGAAGACGAGACTGCGCCTCGACGACGATGCTGTGCAGGCGGTCGATCTCGGCGGAGAGGACGACACGACCTGCAGGGGTGAGACGATAGAAGCGCCTGTCGTCATCTTTATTGCGACTGGTGCGGGGTGCGTCGATGACGAAACCGGCGTCCATCAACTTCTTGAGATTGTCGTAGAGAGTGCCGGGACCGATGCGATAAGTATTCTGGGTCTGGCGGGAGATCTCCTGAACGATGCCGTAGCCGTGCAGGTCTTCGCTGGCAAGCGCGACGAGGATGTACTGCGCGGCGGTGGAGAGGGGAGAGGATTTGGCTGCGTCTTTCATGACAGCTCCTAGTCGGAAACCGACTATATCGGATTCTGACTATCGAGCGCAAGAGATTATTTTCAGGGGATGGCGGGGTGATATAACGACGCCGGGCCTAAAGGGAGCGTTGGCGATGCGGCGAGTGAGATCGATGGCAGTTGCGGCGGGATTAGCGGGTTGCGTGGTGCTGATGGGAGCGCAGGCTCCAGTCCCAGCACAGCCGGGGACGGCGGACCATCCTCCGCGGCCAGTGATGCCGGTGCGCGATCCTCATACTGCAGGGTTTGTGGCGGCGAAGGACCTTCCGGATGGTGTCATGCCTTCATCCAAAGAGGATGGTGACTTCGTGCTTGGGCCAACGCATTCTGCGGCCGCGGAGTCGGAGGTGCACGAGGGCGTCCCGCAGGGTGCGGTGATCGAGTTCACGATGAGCTCGACGGACAGCAAGATTTATCCGGGGATTGCGCGGGAGCCGTGGACCTTTGGGGCGCCTGACCCGAATAATCCGGCGAAGATGGTGGTGACGACGAGCCATCCTGCTCCGTACACGCGCAAGGTCGCGGTGTATGTGCCGAAGCAATATATAGCCGGGACGATGGCACCCTTTATCGTGGGCGCGGACGGAACGGACAAGATGTTGTTCACTGTGCTGGACAATCTGATTGCGGAGAAGAAGGTTCCGCCGATGGTGGCGATCTCAATTGGGAATGGCAGCGGCGATGCGCAAGGAAGTCAGCGCGGGTTGGAGTACGACACGATGTCGGGCCGGTATGCGGAGTTTGTAGAGACGGAGGTCTTGCCGCTGGTCGAAGCAAAGACAGGAGTGAAGCTGACAAAGGATCCGGATGGGCGGGCGACGATGGGCGGCAGCTCGGGGGGATCGTGCGCGCTGATCATGGCGTGGTATCACCCTGAGTGGTATCACCGCGTGCTGACGTATTCAGGCACGTATGTGAATCAGCAGTGGCCGTGGAACGCGGAGACTCCGCATGGGGCGTGGGGATTTCACGAGACGCTGATACCCAATAGTTCGAGGAAGCCGATACGGTTGTGGCTGGAGGTGGGGGACAAGGACCTGCTGAATCCTAATGCGATGCGGGACAACATGCACGACTGGGTTGAAGCAAACGAGCGCATGGCGAAGGCGTTGAAGGCGAAGGGATATCACTATCAGTTTGTCTTCGCGCAGAACGCCGGGCACACGGACAGGACGGTGAAGGCGCAGACACTGCCGGAGGCGTTGGAGTATCTGTGGCAGGGTTATCCAGTGACGCACTGAGTTATTCGCAGCGCAAGGCGTCCATCGGATTGACCTTCGAGGCTCGACGGGCCGGGAGGTAGCCTGCGAGGACGGCGACGGCGAGCAAAACTACTGTCGCCAGGGCCAAGACTCCGGGATTCGCTCCTTCCATTCCGAAGAGCATGCTGGCGACGGCTCGATGCGCGATGAGGGTGCTTGGAACTCCGAAGGCCAATCCCGCACCGATGAGAAGGAAGATCTCGCGCATGACCATCCAGCGAACGTTGGAGCGTGCGGCTCCGAGGGCCATGCGAATTCCGATCTCGTTGGTGCGACGGCTAACCGTGTAGGACATAAGGCCATAGATTCCGATAGCGGAGAGGAAGACGGCGAGCATCCCGAAGAACGCGGAGAGTTGAGCGACAAGGCGCTGCTCGCCGATGGAGCGCGAGATCTGCTTCTCGAGCGTCATGACATTCATGATGGGCAAAGTGCGGTGGATGCTGTGGATGGTCTGCTGGACAGCCGTTACGGTGTTATTGAAGTCGCCGGTGTAACGGACTTCGAAGTCACCGTAACCAGTAGGATGCTGGGCGTACGGGACGTAGTCAATATCGACGATGTCCTCCTGCAGGCTGTGGAACTTTACGTCTTTTGCTATGCCGATGACTTCGACGAGATTGCCAGGATTGTCGGACCCGATGTAGTAGCTGCGGCCGATGGGCGAGACTCCGGGCGGGAAGAGAGTCCTGGCGAGGTGCTCACTAATGATAGCGACGTGCTGCGAGGTGGCGGTGTCCTGCGGACCGAAGTGACGCCCGGCGACGAGGGGGATCTGCATGGTGTCGAAGTAGCCGCTGCCGATGATGTTGTGCTTCACGTCGAGGTCGTGATTGACGGGCATTCCGGGGACGAGGATATAGCCGTTCCAGCTGCCTTCATCGAAGACAAAGGAGGAGAAGCTGGCGGATTTGACTCCAGGGACGGCAGTGACGCGCTGCTCAATCTGCTGGTAGAGCGCGGTCATGCGTGGATCGTCGGCGGGGAAGCCGGTGGAGGCGGAGTCGATCTGGAGGCGCAGGACGCCATCCTTGTTGAAGCCGGGATTGACGTTGTTGAGGTTGACGAGGCTTCGCAGGAAGAGGATGGCGCCGATGAGAAGGACGAGGGATAACGCGACCTGTGAGACGACGAGGGCTTTGGCAAGTGGATTTCGCGCGGTGCCGGTGGAGGATCCGCGACCGTCGCGGAGTGAGTCGACGAGATCGGGGCGAGTGGTGCGGAGCGCGGGAAGCGTGCCGAAGAGAACGGCTGTGAAGATGGTGACGGCCAAGGAGAAGGCGAGAAGGCGCAGATTGAGTGAGACATCGAGATGCGCGGAACCGCTGAAGGAATCCGAGACCATATGCAGGAGAAGACGAATGGCTGCGGCGGCGAATGCGATTCCGATTGCGCCTCCCGCGAGTGCGAGGATCAGGCTTTCGGTCAGGAGCTGGCGAATGATACGGATGCGCGTGGCTCCTAGGGCCTGACGAACGGCGAGCTCGCGAGCGCGGGCGGTAGACCGTGCGAGAAGAAGGTTAGCGATGTTGGCACAGGCGATAAGTAGCACGAGAGCAACGACGGCCATAAGGACGCGGAGAGGCTGTGAGAACTGCCTGCGCAGTCCGGAGAGGCCGTTTGCGACGGGCGTGAGAGCTACGACGGCGCGAGAGAGTTTGTCGAGGTTCTCCTGGTTGGCCTTGAAGTCCGGGAAAGAGCGGAGAATCTGCCGGTAGCGAAGGTTAACCTCGGAGGAAGCCTGCGGAAGCGAGACGCCGGGTTTGAGGCGTCCGATGATGTTGAGGGACTCGGAGAAGTTGTCCTTGTAACCCCCGAAGCGGGGTGGCACGGACTTGATCATAGAGAGCGGCGCCCACATGTCAGGGGCTTCTCCGACCGTGGTTCCGAAGAAATCGGGGGGAGCGACGCCGACGATGGTGTAGGTGGTGTCACCGAGCTTGAGCGTGCGATTGAGAACGTTGGGGTCGCTCGAGAGGGCGCGCTTCCAGTAAGCGTTACTGAGAACGACAACTGGGTGATCGCCTTCGCTGGAGTCGTCAGCCTCGTTGAGGGTGCGGCCGAGCTGAGGTTCGACCCTGAGTGTTGGGAAGTAGCTGCCGGAGACGAGCTTCACGTACATGGGCTCGGCTGTGTCGCGATGGTCGAGAAAGCCGTAGACGCGATTGGTAATGCTGAAGACGGCGGCAGTAGAGGAGAAAATGGAGTTGCGCTGCTGCATCTGGCGGAAAAAAGGATAGGAGTAGAGGTCAGTAAAGACCGGATCGTCGGAGATGCCGCTATCCCGTCCCGTCCCGAGCAGAACGAGCTGCGATGGATCCTTGACCGGAAGCGAGCGCAACATGATGGTATCCATAAAGCTAAAGATCGCCGTGTTGGCGCCGATTCCGAGACCGAGCGAGAGCAGAGCAACTGTGGTGAGCACCGGGGTTCGCAGCATGGAGCGGTAGCCGTACGCGACGTCCTGCGCGAGGTTCTCAAGCCAGCTCCATCCCCAGGCCGTCAGGCTTCGTTCGCGGATGACGGAGGGATTGCCAAAGCGGAGGTGGGCTTCGCGATGTGCAGTTGTTGTAGAGAGGCCGGCGTTCACATTCGCCTGCTCGCGCAGTTCGAGATGGAAGCGCATCTCTTCTTCGAGTTCGGAATGAACCTGGCTGCGGTGGAAGAGCATTTTGATGCGGCGCGGAAGCTCGCTCATGGATTTCTCTCCTCAGGCGATCTGTACGACGCGGGCTATCGCGCCGAAGACTCGTTGAAACTGCGACAGTTCGGCTGCAAGCTGCTTGCGGCCGCCAGCGGTGAGGCGGTAGTAGCGCGCGCGGCGATTGCCTGCGGTGACCCCCCACTCAGCAGTGACCCAGCCTTTGATGAGCATGCGTTGCAGTGCGGGATAGAGCGAGCCTTCTTCCACCTGCAGGATGTCATCGGAGGTGCGCTGGATGGAATCGGCGATCTCGTAGCCGTGCAGCTCGCCGTGGCGGGCGAGGGTCTTGAGGATCAGGAGATAAAGCGTTCCGGGGGGAATTTCATCGCGATTCAATGTGGGGTACCTCGGCGCCAATGCGTTCTTCCATAGAGAGACTATGTAAGAGGAGGTATAGCTGGCATAGTCAGGCTATGTCAAGAGAGATGTGATGAACGGCCTGGCGGTTAGCGGTCGGGGACGGGATCGAGGCCACCTTTTGCGAAGGGGTGGCAGCGGGCTATGCGCCGCAGGGTGAGCCACGAACCTCTGATTGCACCGAAGCGCGTGAGAGCGATGTAGGCATACTCCGAACAGGTAGGGAGGTAAAGGCACTGCGAAGGGCTCAGCGTGTGAAGTGCGGGCGAGAGAATGGATTTGTAGAAGCGGAAGATGGTGCGCGCGGCGAGGCTTGGCTCGTGATCGGGCATGACGTCAGGATGAGGCTGAGGACTGCTGCTTGTGCGCGGCCTTGCGGATAGCGTTAAAGACCTGTGCGACCTCGCGGTCGAGCGCGGCAAAGTCAAGGTCGATAACGCTCCGGCGCGGATGCAGGACGACATCAATGGAGCCTTCGAGGGTGGCGATGTTGCGGCGGACGGCCTCGCGCATGCGTCGCTTGATGCGATTGCGGTCGACGGCCTTGCCCATGACTTTACCGACGGTGAGACCGATACGCGGCGTTGGCTCGGTGTAAGGAGAGTCAGTGGGGCGCGCAGCGACGAAGTAGGTCATCTGTTTGGAGAACTGCTTGCGGCTCGCCTGGTAGACGCGCTGGTAGTCGGCGTGTTTGCGGAGCCGGAAGGTGAGTGCCATGAAGAGACCGCGGCGATTGCGGAGCTTCCAGTTTATCGCGCCTGGTCTCTGCGGAGTTGTTTGAGGTGAGCGGTAGAAAAATACCCGCGAGCTGAAAGACTTCTCCTGCTCGCGGGCCGGTTAATCTGAATTAAACGTAGATGGTGTCGTGGCGGCGGCCGAAGGCGACGAGGGCCTGGCGATCAGTGGGAGGCCAGATAGGCTCACGGTGCATCCAGTCAATGAGTTCAACGAAGAAGCGATCGTGCCCGGGGGCCATGACGAGGAAGCGAGCAGGCTGATCGGTGCTGTTGCGATAGGCGTGTACAACGCCAGGAGGAATGAGCAGGAAGTCGCCGCGGCGCGCCTGGCTCCATACTCCGTCGCGAAGGACGTCGATGGTGCCTTCGAGAATGTAGAAGCCTTCGGTCATGTGCTCGTGCAGGTGCGGTGGTGCGCCGGGGAAGTGGGGAGGGATGCCGAGCTCGATGAGCGACGTGCTGGCGCCTGTGTCGTCGAGGGTGGCGTGAATATCGATCGTGGCGCCCATGAAGGCGAAGTTACGGCGATCGGAAGTTCCGAGAGATACAGGAGATCCAAGAGAGTCAGGCGGTGCAGATGATTCGAAGGGGACCCTGTCCAGTGTTGTGGTGCTCATTCCGTTCTCCTTTTCTATTTACTTCTTCGGAAGAGGATGTCTTTTCGGAATAGTTAGGTTCGGGCTAAGAGCATGTTTGTGACGAATGGACCACTCTTCGTGACAAAGGGGATCGCGAGCGAAAAGAATGGGCAACGATTTGCGTAAAAGAAGAAAAGAAAGACCCTCCGTAGTAGGAGGGTCTTTGCTTTTGGCGAAGAATTCGCCTGCGTTCGTTTTACCTACCGCTTGTCGGCAGGGGCGGATTGACCGCTTTTGTTGCCTTGTCCCGGCGAACTGTATCCACCCTGACCGGGGCGATTGTCGCCCTGCTTAGTCTGCTGGCCAGACTGGCCGGGATTTGCGGGCTTGTTCTGCGGATTCTGATTTGGATTGGGTTGATTTGGTTGGTTCATTGCATTTCTCCACATTGGGCCGGCAGGGCACTTCGTTCGCTTTCGCGATGCCGACTGTAACGTTGGAGGTCTGGCGATGAAGAGGCGTTGCCCAATTTTGGGGGCTTACGCGCGCAATAATGCTAAGTGCTGATAAACACTGAGGCGGACTTTAGATTTTTCTGGAGTTGAAACAGGGGCACCGGGCGGTGCCCCGTCAAAACACGAGAACTAGTCGCGGTAACCGGCGCTAACGGCGATCTTGTGACGGCCCTTGGCGCGGCGGCGGTTGAGAACGGCAGCGCCTGCCTTTGTCTTCATGCGGGTAAGGAAGCCGTGGGTCTTGGCACGACGGCGGCGGTTGGGCTGGAAAGTACGCTTCGGCATGGAACTAACTCCTCAAAATGGCAGGAGTCTCCTGCCGATCAATTCGCTTATTGCAGCAATTATTGATTGTACCCTATCAGACGTGATTTTCACAGGCTTAAGCCGGTCGAGACAGGCCTCGATCAGACAGCGGGGGGACGCAAGTGAAGGATTCCAAGGAACTTCTAGGGCTCGAGAAGAGGCTGCTCGATCCAGCGATTCGAAGAGACGCCGCAGCGCTGGAGGCCTTGCTGGCAAATGAGTTCAAAGAGGTAGGGGCTTCCGGGCGCGAATATAACCGCCACGAGATCATTGCAGCGCTCTTGAACGAACCGATGGCGCAGGTGGAGTTGCACGACTTTGTCGTGTTGCTGCAGACAGGAGACGTGGCCGTGGTGACTTACCGAACGATCAGGAGAGAGGAAAAACTTGTGGCAGAGGCACTACGAAGTTCTGTGTGGCTGCATCGTGGGGGACGATGGCAGATGTACTTTCACCAGGGTACAAGAATCAGCGAGGAAGAGTATTGGACATCGCACTGGATGGGGTAGGAAGGTGGATGAAGGTATCACAAAGAGTCTGTCGCCGGTAAGGACAAAGGCTGTAATGCGCAGTATTTTTCTTGCGCGATGGAGAAGTTTTTCTGTTCTTCACCGAGGATGGTGCAACTCAATTTTTTTCGAAATGCGTGCTTGAAAATGACGTGGAAATCCGTGCTACTATCGAACCCGATTCGCAAGATGTTTTTCTGAAGGTCCAGCAGCTCCGCACTCTGCCTAACGTTGTATGACTCCTCTTTTCGACGCATGTGATGGATGCGTCCGCGAAGAGAATTCTGGCGATACAGACATGTCACAACTTGCCTCGAGGGGCGGGCAGGGACGTCTGTTTGCTGGCTTCTACTTTTTGACGTTGTGCAGTCGCAGTGAACCGTGCGGGCAGCTAGGTTTCGAACAGGGAACAGAAGAAGAAGGTATAGAAAGAAATGTCATTCGTCCCGACGGCCACCGCCGTATTGAATTACTGGGTTCGCATCCTTGCCGCGCTCGAGAAGAAGATCAATCGCCAGTCGTACGAAACATGGCTGAAGCCGACTCGCTTCTCGCACCTCGAAGGCAAGAAGCTCTTTGTGTGGATACCCTCCGCAGACTTCCAGTTCATTGGCGATAGGTATCAGGACCTGATCCAGGAAGCGATCGAGAAGCTTGGCCTGGACATTGAGACTGTGGCGTTCACGACTCCCGAGCGCGATCCGCGGACGCCAAAGGTCCGCGAAGACGGTGGCTTTGCGCCGGCTTCTACCCATAGTCAGAACGCGCCAAAGCAGCCGCGGCCAGGCTCCTTGATGACAGGTGCACAACAAAGCGGACCGGCTCCCCAACAATCACACTTCGACTGGAACACAGCATCGCAGCTGAATCCGAAGTATCAGTTCGACGCCTTCGTTGTTGGGAGCGGCAACCAGTTTGCCGTGGCCGCTTCGCAGGCTGTTGCAGAGCGGCCGTCGAAGGCTTATAACCCGCTGTTCCTGTACGGCGGCGTGGGCATGGGTAAGACTCACCTTATGCAGGCGATCGGACACGACGTGAAGCGTCGCCTGCCGCATGCTTCGATCTGCTATGTCAGCGGCGAGAAGTTCACTAACGAGATGATCGACTGCGTGCGCTATCAGAAGATGACGAGCTTCCGGGACAAATTCCGCACCGTCGACGTTCTGTTGATCGACGACATTCAGTTTCTCGCGGGCAAGGAGCGCACCCAGGAGGAGTTCTTCCACACCTTCAACGCGCTGCACGAGTCGATGAAGCAGATTGTGATTGCGAGTGACCGTCCTCCCAAAGAGCTTGCGGATTTTGAAGACCGCCTGCGCTCGCGCTTTGAGTGGGGCCTGATCGCCGACATTCAGCCGCCGGATCTCGAGACGAAGGTCGCGATCCTGCAGAAGAAGGCAGAGAGCGAGCAAACGCAGCTGCCGACCGATGTAGCGCTGTTCATCGCCTCGAACGTGCGGACCAACGTGCGTGAGCTTGAGGGCGCGCTGGTGCGGTTGATCGCTTGGTGCTCGATGCATGGCGTGGAGATCACGCTGGCGGTCGCGCAGACCTGTCTGAAGCAGTTCATCGACACGCAGGTACGCAAGATCACGATCGAGACGATTCAACGTACCGTGGCTGAAAATTTCGGGATGCGCGTTGCAGAGTTGAAGCAGAAGAACAACTCGCGCCAGATCGTTGTGCCGCGACAGATTGCGATGTACCTGGCCAAGCAGCTCACTGAGGCCTCGCTGCCAGAGATTGGACGGCAGTTTGGCGGCAAGCACCACACCACGGTGATGCACTCGATCGCAAAGATCGACGAGCAGCGCAGGGCGGACAAGGACCTGAACCGGACAATCAACAAGATGATGGAGACGCTGAGCTAATCAGCATCCGAAGACAAACAAGCCTGCGCATCGTGATCTAACGACAAGCGCAGGCTTCTTTGTTCGCCCGGGAGAGCTACAACAGCTTGATGGATTTGACCTTCAGGGTGTCTCCCTGAACATCTCCTACGACATTTACGCGTAGATGGTCTTTCTCTCCGGACGCTTTGAGAGCTTCCACGATCTTTGCATTTCCTGCGGAGTCAAACTTGAGGAACCGCTGATCGCTTGTCACAATGCCAAAGCCGCTGGCAGCACATTTCAGTGCGCAATCACGAGTGTGTCCGTCAGGGTCCGCGGCGGCTTTCTTCGAACAACTGACGTCAACCACAGAGACATTCTCATAGCTTTCAGCAGCGGCGAATGCGGGCAGTGCGAACAGTCCTGTCAGCACAACGAGTGAAGTAACCCTTTTCATCATGATTCCTCCGTTTGTTCTTTACTGATGCGACGTATCTTAGCGAGCCGCAGCAAGTTGTGAGTTGGGTGATGGATCGACACTAGCCTGTCGTGCGGTGCTCTGCTCGCGCAAGGCTGAAAGTTGCGAGAGGGCGAACGCCCCAAGCGCAATCTCCATGTCGCGCATGGCGAGATCGTAGAACATTCCTGTTGCGACGAGATTGAGGGCAATTCCTACCAGCCAAAGCATGACGATGTAACTGCCGAGCTTTGTCCAACGACTCAGGACGATGAGTCCTGCGAGGATTTCGATCAGACCGACAGCATGCATGAAGGTCGTGGCGTTTACGGGAATAAGCCTTGTGGCGACAGGGCTAAGGTACATGCCCCAATCCGTGAGTCGGTTGAAGAACTTATCGATGCCAGAAATGATGGGGCCTGCGCCCAGGCCGATGCGGAGCACCCACCACGCAAGGTTGATGCGGGTTTTGTTCCCCTGGTCGGGATCGACATGGGTGTTGTTGGAATTGCGCGGGGAATTCGTCATTTATTTCTACCCTCTGCACTAACAGAGTGTCGTGGGGGCGATCGGTTACACACTAAACCCCAAAGGGGGCTAAGGACCACTGTAGGGATGAACGTTGTAACCTTTTGGCGCGGGCGAACTCTATAGCTCTGAGAGATATGGAAACGATTAGGAACCTGGAACGAGCCCGGATCGAGGGCTGGACTGACCAAGAGGTCATCGACAGGGTGCTGGCCGGAGATACGGCCTTGTACGAGATCATCATGCGGCGCTATAACCAGCGACTTTACCGTGTGGCGCGTGCGATTCTGCGCGACGATCCGGAGGCTGAAGATGTCATCCAGGACGCGTACGTTCGGGCGTACCAGCATCTCGACCAGTTTGCCGGGACTGCCTCCTTCTCCACATGGTTGACACGCATTGCTTTGCATGAGGCTCTTCGCCGTCTGCGAGTAAGAAAACGTGACACCCAGATGGAGGACTTGGAATCTGGCGAGGAAACCTCAATGAGGTTAGCCGAAACGTCACCTGACCCGGAGCAGAGAGCATCCATGAATGAACTTGGCCAGTTACTGGAAGAGGCTGTATTAGAACTTCCGATTCAGTATCGCTGTGTCGTGATGCTGCGGGATGTCGAGGAGTTGAGCACCGCAGAGGCTGCCGAAGCATTAGAGCTTACCGAAGAGAACGTAAAGGTTCGCCTTCATCGAGCACGTGCCATGATGCGTGATCACCTCTACGCGCGGGTGGGTGGCGAGGGAAAGAACGCGTTTCCTTTTATGGGGGAGCGGTGCGACCGAACGGTATTAAGGGTCTTCGGTAAGTTGCGCGATCTGATTGGTGACACTGTTGGAAGTAGGAACGCTTATAACTAGCGAGATTACGCTCTGATCTTCTTCTGAGAACTCCTCCGTCGTCGTAAATCCAAGTGCCGTAATCTATGCCCGCAGAGTGGACGATTTCAGCCATTCTTCGGACGAAACGAGTCTCAGGACGCTGGCACAATTTCGGAGCACTACAATCGCTTTGTGCCGGGCCAAGGCAAATTCAATTGCAAGTGAAAGAGGAACGAGCTTATGAGTACAGCTGCACCGGTTACGCCGGAACGCATTATGCAATTTTCCTGGGGATATGTGCCTACTCTGGTTCTTGAGACAGCGATTCGTCATCGCGTTTTTGATGTTCTGGATGCCGGGGCGAAGACACTCAGCGAGACGGCCGCTGCAACTGGAGCCTCAGAGCGTGGTTTGCGTGCCGTGATGAACGTGCTTGTCGGACTTGGTTTTTTGGCGAAGAGTGGCGACACGTACAGTCTGACACCGGAGAGTGAGTTGTTCCTGGTGAGCACGAAGCCCAGTTTTCAGGGCGGCGTGTTGAAGCATGCGAGCCAGCATCTGATCCCGAAGTTTCTTCACCTGAGCGAGGTCGTGGGCAACGGCAAGCCAACGATCTCGGTGAACCAGGAGGGCGACGGCAGCGAATTCTTTCAGGGATTCGTCATGGACATCTTCCCTCTGAGCTATCCGCCGGCGACCGTGCTGGGTAAGCACCTGGCACTGGGCAATCGCGGAGGCACGGTGAAGGTACTGGACCTCGCGGCCGGATCCGGCGTGTGGGGAATCGCGCTGGCACAGAGCGCGGAGAACGTTACCGTAACGGCCGTGGACTGGAGCGGCGTGCTTCCCGCGACACAGAGGTCGGTGGAGCGCTTCGGCCTGACGCCGCGATTCGAGTTCCTCGCGGGCGATTTGAACTCCGCCGACTTTGGCAGCGGATATGACGTTGCGACTCTCGGCCACATCCTGCACAGCGAGGGCGAGGCAAAGAGCAGAGCTCTTCTGCGCAAGACGTTCGCCGCACTCAACAGCGGAGGAACCATTGCAATTGCGGAGTTTCTTGTAAACGCCGACAGAACCGGACCCGTTGGCTCGCTAATGTTTGCGGCGAACATGCTGGTCAATACGGACGAGGGTGACACCTTCTCGTTCGAAGAGATCAGTACCTGGTTGAAAGAGGCAGGCTTCACGGACGCGCGCTTGTTGGACGCGCCCGGGCCTTCGCCGCTGGTGCTGGCGACGAAGCCTTAGGCGAGAGAGAGCCGGCGGTGGCATCGGTGAGGACCTGCGCAAAGTCATTCAGGTTGCAGGCGTATTCCGGTGCCCCGCCGCTGCAGTTCGGGATATAGACAGGAGAGATGGAGGGCTGCTCGGCTCCTGTGAGCGAGGTCAGGTTGCGAATCTGATTGAGCTTTTGTGCGATGAAGAGAGCACGCACGGTATCTGCGTTCGTGAGTTTGTTGTGATGCAGTTCGAAGACGAGCGCGGAGCCTGGAGGCGTCGCATTGAAGGTCTCGTCGGAGACAAGCCAGTCGATGCGAAGAAGGCCACCCATCCATGTCAGGTTCGCGTCGTGCGCGGAGAGGAAGAAGAAGCGGCGACCGTACTCAGGGTTCTTGTTTTTCGTGCTTGATCCGCTCATGATTACGGTCGATGCGTGTACTGGAGCATAGAGAAGCGTGTCGCTAATGTGCTTCGCCAGTGGTCCTGCTGCCTGCTGGGCGTAGTAGGGAGTGCGCAGGATGAAATCGTGGTAGCGGGTGTTCATCTCCATCAGGCGATCGAGGGTGGGGCGGGAGACGCGGCCCCAGCCGACCTGCTCCATCGGCATGCCCTCCACGTATTGGAGGAGGAAGTTCTCAGCGAAGTCAGCACCGAGCGTGACCGCGTTTTCTTTGAGCGAGTCGCGTGGGATGAGTCGGGCTATCTGGTGCGCCTGGGGCTTGCTCATGCTTGGTGGGGCGATGGCATCGAGCATGGTGGTGCGGAAGTCAGGCGTCTGCATATTGCAGGTCGGGTGGCCCTGCAGGCACGTGGCGAGGATGCTGTGCATCTCGGCAAGCGGTGCAGCGAAAGCCTGCGAGAACCAGTCTGGCTGGTTTGCCATGCGACCGTTGGTGGCATCAGCGAGACGTTGGCGATCGATGGTTGGCGGATCCTGCAGCAGGTCGGCGTGTACGTCGATGGTGCAGCCGGGAACGACTGCGGAGAGCGTTGCCTTTGCTGAGGCGATGGTGCGCGAGGTGTCTGTCGATTCGGCATAGACACTGTTGCAGCCTTCGGTCAGCACAGCTGCGTAGCGCTGGCGGTAGAACTCGCCCATGCGCTTGAGCGCTTTGACTCCGTGTGGGGTGAGCGTGCCAGGGTCGACAGGCCATGCGGGCCAGGGCAACGCGTTGAAGGCGCTGAAGCGCGTCTCGCTATCGATTGGTGAGCGGACGCCGTGACGCGCGAGGATAACGACTGAGAGCAGCTGGTCGTTGTCCTGCGATGGCGTTTGCCCCCAAGCAGAGACTGTAAGGAAGAGCACTAGCAGGATCGTGCGGAACATGGAGGTCTCTCGTGGAGCTGCGTGGGTAAGTTTATGGCAAGTCGGTTTTATTATTTGCGAAACCCGCATGGCCGAGAGGATACTTGGCATTGCCTTTGGCCCTAGACTTTGACGAAGAAGGGATGGATGCCTGTGAAGATACTGTGTACAACCTTTGCGATAACCACTGTGATGATGACGCCCTGCGTAGCCCAAGCTCCAAGCACGCCGCCGGTGAAGATGGGACTGTGGCAGGGAACGACAGTGAGCAAGATGACGGGGCTTCAGCTTCCTCCGGAGGTGGCCGAGAAGATGAAGGAGATGGGAAGGTCGGTGCCGGGCAGCGAGCCGCAGACGATTGAGACGCAGTCGTGCCTGACGCCGGAGAAGTGGAAGGAGATGTTCGCGAAGCAGGAGAGGGACAACTGCAAGATGGAGAACCTCAAGCAGGACTCCGGCGGCATGTCAGCCGACGTGGTCTGCGATTCGGCACGCGGCGGAGGCGGAAAAGGTCATATGGAGGTGAACTTCATCAGCTCCGAGAAGGTACACGGGACGATGCACCTGGAGATGGTGACCCAACGGCAGACGCAGCCGATCGTGATCGACATGACGTTCGACAGCACCTACCAGGGAGCGGACTGCAAGGGGGTCTCGCCGGACACGCCGAAGGTCATCATGAAGTAAAGGCCGGCGAAGCCGATGGACTGGCTTGCCGGCCCGAGGATGGCGGTTGCAGCTACTTAACGGTAAGCGCAACCGTGGTCTGCTGAATGGCTGCTGAGCTAACGGCATTCACGACTATGGGGGTCACTCCTGCCGGTGTTGATGGAGAAGAGTTTGGGCCATCGCCATTGCAGCCTGTAATCACCCCTCCGACGGAGGCGAGGACCAGCAATAGTCCTAGTAATCGGGCGGAGCGCATTGTAGTAGTCGCGATCTTACGACGCCGGAACGCGAGGATGGACGCGAAAGGCAGCAACACGGCAGAGACTATGCCGGTGTTACTGATTGTCCGCAGAGAGGCATTGGCCTTGAACGTCTGGACGGTAACGGTGGCTGTCGCGACCGCATTGGCAGCTACAGAAACCGAAGCAGGCGCAAAGGAGCACGATCCGCTTAGAGGCACCGTGGCACAGTTCAGGCTTACGGTCCCGCTGAATCCGTTGACGGGAACGATGTTGATGTTGAACGTTGCGGCGCTCCCCGCGGCAACCGAAAGTGCCGGTGTCGCTGCAGTGAGATTGAAGGTTGGCGTTCCAACCGTGGTGTTGGTGGTGATGGCTCCAAGCAATCCGTGGACCTCGCCGGCGAGCCCGGCGCTGAAGTAGACGGTGTTGGCAGCGCCTCCGCTGACGGCGGTGGTTCCCTGCACCGTGGTGCCTGTTGGCAGAAGCTCCCACAAGCTAAGGTACGCGAGCGACTTACCGGTGGTATCCATCAACTGGCCGAGGTACGCAAAGGTCTTTGGGTCGTAGACGTTGATAAGTCCGTCGCCAAAGTTCCCGATCAGCAGGTCGTTGGAAAAGATGCCGAAGGTTGCAGGCGCGATCGCAACTCCCCACGGCGAGTTGAGATTGCCTCCGGTTGCGGCGCGGGCAACGAAGTTTCCGTTGACGTCAAAGATGCTGACGGCTCCATTGCCGGGTGCGTCGACAGTACGGAAGGGCGCGGTGGCGGTCCGAAGAGCATAGGAGACGAAAACCTGCTGTCCAATGACGTGAATGCCGAAGGGCGAGTAGCCTGCCGGAAGGCTGGGATCGGTGAAGGATCCGGCGAGAGTAGCAGGCTTGAAGGTACTGTCGTAGACCTCGATCTTGTTCCCTGTCCCAAAGTTTGGAGCGAGCAGGAAGCTGCCTGAGGCATTGTTAATGGTCGCTAGTCCTGGGTACGACGCTCCTGCGGCGCTGTTGTTAATCATGATCCGCGCGATAGCACCTGCTGTACCTAGCCCGCCGTTCCAACCGGAGATCGTTCCGTCGAGGGTAGAGAAGAGGAAGTTAGCTTTGGTTCCGTTCGAGATCACCATGCCTGTCGCTCCGGCGGTGGTGACAGCGCCTGCAGGAAGTCCGGGGCTTGTTGGATTGGCCGCGGAGGGAACGACGATCTTGAAGCTGATGGTGCCGGTCGCGGAGGGAACAACGTAGCTGGCGCCAGTGTTGGCTGTGTTGATCCACCAGGTTCCGGTCGGTGTGATGGCCCATGGATTTAGGAAGCCGGCATCGGTGATCGTAGCAGGAACAAAGCCGTCGGAGATGAGGTTGGTCACCTTGTAGGACTGGGCGATCAGCGGAGAGCATATGGCAGCCGCGATTGTGAGGCTCGCAAGGCGCCTGAAGATGGCTTTCGCTGGGTTTTGGGATGAAAGACGCTCGGAAAAGTCTTTGGGCAGGGAGTTTTTCGTTTGCATGGTTCCTCACTTTCGCGATGTGCAGAAGAGGATCTGGCCGACGGTCTTATGCAGGTCGAATCGTAGTGAGTTAGCAGAGAAAAGTTGTCGCGAAATTGTCAGAAGACGGTCTATTGATTGTTAACGCGGGACTTAGGGGCTCAGATGGTCGTACCTAATATCTCACTTGTTCAGATATTGCGATGGAATAGGCGATGTGGGCGTCTCGCTGTCCCAGAGAATCTGGACGATGTAGTAGCGGTCGCCGCTCTTGAGCAGCTGGATGCTGTTGATGCCGCGGGCGAAGGGCAGGGGGTCTTCGGCGCTGTGGCGTGACTCGTAAGTGCTCCAGATGTGGACGATGTTGCCGAACTGCTGGACCTCGTTGTGAATACCGCGCTCGAAGAAGCCGCTTGCAGTCATGAGCGGGCCAGAGCGCTCGATATAGCCGTCGATGGAGAGGATGACGGCGTCGGCTCGGTGCGTGTCGCGATCGAGGCGCGAAGGGATGAGGCGGGCGTCGGGAACGAAGAGCGAGCGCATGCGATCCCAGTCGCGGGCCTGACCCCTGGGGCCGGAGATGACGGAGTAGAGCGAGTTGACGATGGCATCAACAGAGCGCACGTCCTCCGGTTTGGCGGCAGACCACGCGGGATGAGCGGCGATTGAGCCTTTGAGCGGTGCGGGGGGTTGCGGGGGAGACGTCGGGACGGCCGGGCCTTGTGCCAAGGCAATCGTGGTGAATGAGAGGGCGACGATGGCGAGGAGTTTCATCTGGTCTCCGGTGTCCGTTTTCTTCAGCTCCGAAAGTTTACCTTCCCGCCTTGGAAAATGAGGGTGAGCTTGTAAGCCTCGGGCCAGATGAGCGATCATCCTGCGATGATTCGGGCGCTAATGTCGCTGGTTTTGGGTCTTTCTACGCTGCTGGCGGGAGCGCAGAGTGTGGGTTACGACCAGCCGTATCGTCCGCAGGTGCATTTTTCTCCACGTGAGCACTGGACCAACGACCCCAATGGGCTGGTTTACTTTCGCGGCGAGTACCACCTCTTCTTTCAGTACAACCCCTTCGGCGATGTGTGGGGACACATGAGTTGGGGACATGCCGTCAGCAGTGATCTGCTGCACTGGCGCGAGCTACCTGTTGCGATTCCGGAGAAGGACGGAGAGATGGTCTTTACCGGAAGCGTCGTGGTGGACCACGCGAATTCGAGCGGCCTGTGTACGGCAGGCATGGAGTGCATGGTGGCGATCTACACGGGCTACCGGAAAGACGCGAAGGGTACGCTGCAAAACCAGAACCTGGCCTATAGCCGCGACAACGGAAGGACATGGACACGGTACGAAGGCAATCCCGTGCTCGATCTGCACATGTCGGACTTCCGCGACCCCAGTGTCTTCTGGGACGAGAAGGGCAAGCACTGGGTGATGGCAGTGGCGCTTCCACTGGAGCACAAGGTGCGGCTGTATCGTTCGCCCGACCTGAAGCAATGGACACAGATGAGCGAGTTCGGACCCATGGGCGACGTTGCCGGCGATTGGGAGTGCCCGGACCTGCTGCGGGTTCCGTCAGGCGCGAAGAACAGAGACGATGTGTGGGTCATGAAGGTAGGACTGAATCCGGGAGCGCCACAGGGAGGCTCGGGAGAGCAGTACTTCGTGGGAAGTTTTGATGGCACGAGATTCACCGCGAGCACGCAGCCTGGTGCTCATGGCTGGACCAACTACGGCAAGGACGACTACTGCGCTATCAGCTTCAATCATCTGCCAGCGGGACAGAAGCCTGTGCTGCTGGGTTGGATGAACAACTGGCAGTACGCGTCGAAGCTGCCGACCTCGCCGTGGCGCGGGCAGATGAGCGTCCCGCGCAGTTTGTCGTATGTGAAGGATGGAGCGGGCATCGCGTTGCGGCAGGAGCCGGTGATTGCACCTCTGCGTGGGGAGCATATGGCGATCGCTTCGTCTGCGGAGTTCACGCGTGACGCACCGTTCGAACTTGACCTGAAGTTTGATGGGCATGCAGACGGCATTGTGGGAGTAAGGCTCTATACAGACAACGAGCACTTTTCGGAGATCGGCTTCGACCGAAAGAAGGATGAGTTCTACATCGACCGCACACACTCGGGCGCGACGGTGGCGCCGGAGTTTCCGGTGCGAACGGTGGCTCAGCTGCACCCTGAGAGGCTTTTCGACCTGCGTCTGATCGTTGATCGGTCGTCAGTGGAGGCGTTCGCGCAGGATGGAACGATCGCCATGACAAACCTTATCTTTCCGGGATCTACTCGCACCAGAATGGTGTTCTTTTCAAGCAGCGGGCAGAAGCCCAGGGTCCGAGGTGATGCATGGGCTCTGCGATCCATCTGGTGATGCTTTATTCTGCCAGATAAACGACCTGTCGTACCCACTCCGAGTTGGTGAGTTGCCGGAACATGAAGGCGGCGACGTCGGCGCGGGAGATACTGTGCGCCAGATGCGGCAGGGCTTCGCCATCGATGCGGACAGAACCCTTTGCAGGACCATTGGTGAGCATCGGGGGCAGGACCATCGTCCAGTCGAGCGGGCTCGAGGAAAGTATCTGGTACTGCGCGATCTGTTCCCGGACCGGCCACTTCAGGGCTGTGTTGTAGATGATCTTCTGCACGACAAACCGGCGCCACGCGGGCTGCTTTTTCAACGAGTCCGCGAGGGCTCCGGCCGAACCGAGCGCAATGATGCGGTGAACACCTGATTGCTGCATAGCGGCGACGATCACCGGGACGGCGCGCGGGAGGACGTTCTCGTTGCGAAACGGGGACTTGGCTCCCAGGGTGGTGAAGACGGCGTCTGTTTCCACAACGGCGTTGGCGACGGCTATTGGGTCAAAGGCGCTGCCCTCTACGACGCGTACGCGCTCACGGAAAGGAAAAGTCTTTGGCGAACGAATCAACGCGGTAACGGAGTAACCGGACTCAAGGGCTTGAGCGGTAAGCAGGCGGCCTGTAGCTCCATTGGCTCCGAAGATGGCGATATGCATGGCTGCGTTCCTCGAGCATCGTCGCGCAAGGCAAGAACAGGTTTCGGACTGATTATCCTCTGGAGGGCACCCAAGGTGTGAAAAAAGTAGGTCCGGCAACTTGCTGATTCGGTTTTGCTTGCCGAGTATTCCCACGATTTGCGACAGGTCTTCTCAGGCATGGTGGAGGGAGGCTGTGAAGAAAATGGATAAGTTGGGGCGGTGAGCGAGTGAGCGTTCCTCTCTTCCGTGTTATTCGAAATCAGAAGACAGGTTTTCTAAATCTGGACACAGCCTTAAGATGCTTCTTGTCTGAGAGATAGGATGGTTATCCACTTTTCAGCAGCAAACGGTTACGGCTACGAGTATTTCTCTTTAAACTTTCTTCTTTCTTAGAAGCATCCGTCGCTCCAAGCAGAAGGGGTTTCCTCGAAGTGCGATTGCCGGATGGAATTCTGTCTTCGCGCCACACACACAAGTGTTCGTCCCCGCTCTCACACAAACGCCTCGGTTTCCACAAATTATCCAGTCGCGTATCAGGCCGTTCAGACCCTAGAATCCATGCAAGGCGCAAGCTGTTCCGACGTACGCAGGTTCCGTGTGCATGGTTGGGCGGATTCGGTGTACAGTTTGGCCAGCAGCGAAACCCAAAAAAGTCGACCACGGGCTATTGCCAGCGACGGGAGAAAATGACTGTGACCACCGCCACCCAGGATTCCGAGATGACCGCAAACGCAGCCCCTACGGGCAACCTCGAGATCACCGTCTCTCGTGCAGAGCTTCTGCGTGAGCTGACAGCCGCGCAATCGGTCGTCGAGCGCAAGACCACGATTCCGATCCTGTCGAACTTCCTGTTCGAGGCCACGGACGACGGAAAGCTGACGATCACGGCCACAGACCTCGACCAGTCGCTGCGCACCAGCTGCACGGCCAAGGTGAAGAAGGCGGGAGCCTGCACCATTCCGGCGCGCAAGCTGTACGACTACATCAAGCTTTTGCCCGAGGGCGATATCTCCATCAAGCTGATGGACAACCACTGGGTACAGATTCGCGCAGGGCGCTCCAACACGAAGATGGTGGGCATGGCACGCGCCAACTTCCCGCAGGTCCCGGAGTTCCCGGCAGCGGGTGGAGTCAAGCTTCCCGTGGCCTCGCTGAAGAACATGGTTTCAAAGACGATCTTTGCGATCTCGAACGAGGAGAGTCGGTACACGCTGAACGGTGCTTTGCTGGTGCTGAAGGCCGAGTCGATGGCGATGGTGGCTACCGATGGTCATCGCCTTGCGCACATCGAGAAGTTGGGCGAGAACCTGGAGGGCGTACAGGGCGAGAAGAAGACTCTGATCCCGCGCAAGGCACTGAGCGAGCTCTCCGGTCTGTTGTCGAACACCGACGCCGAGACGCTGGACTTCGCAGATGACGACCAGACGCTATTCTTCCGCGTAGGCGGTCGCGTGCTTACCAGCCGCAAGCTCACGGGCCAGTTTCCGAACTACGAGGCAGTACTTCCGCGAGACAACAACAAGTTTGTGATCGTGCGCTCGGAAGACCTGATGGGTTCGATCCAGCGCGTAGCGCAGTTCGCAGACGAGCGCTCGGGCGCAATCAAGATTCGCCTGGAGCAGAACGAGTTGAAGCTCTCGTCGTCGTCGACGGATGCAGGCGAGTCGGAAGACTCGATCGAGACACCGTACAACTACGATCCTCTGGTCGTCGGGTTCAACAGCCAGTACCTGTTGGATTTTCTGAAGGCCATCGGCAACACCGGCGAAGTACGGCTGGAGTTCAAGGATGCGCAGAGTGCCGGACAGATGCGTCCCGAAGACGGCAATGAAGATGTGAAATATCGTTACATCCTGATGCCAATGCGCATCTGAGATGTTCCGCAACGAGCGAAGGAAGCCCGGCTAACTGCCGGGCTTCTTACTTTTGTGTGAGGCTATCTGGCTCGCAGGAGGAAGCGCTCGAGGACGTCGTAGCGAGTGCCGTTAGGAGTGGGTCGGCTTTCGTAGAGAAGAAACTCTTCGGCGATGAACGAGGTAAAGCGTGGCTGAGTGTGGATGCCAGCCGTCAGCTTGCGGAGCGTGGCTCCGCCGTTCTTCCCTTTGCTGCGTGCGAGGGTGATGTGCGGGTGGTAAGGGCGCGTCTCGGGCGTGAAGCCGCAGAGCGTGGTTGCGGCGATGACGTGGCGCTCGAGCGCAGTCAATTCAGGCGAGGGATGCACGCCTACGAAGAAGACGCCGGCGCGCTCGAAGCATCCCAGCGTGTCGAGTTGAATAGGTACGGTCGAGATGTGAATCTCGCTGAGGCGTGCGAGGACACACTCATAGGGGTCGCGGGTGGTGTTGCCGAGAAACTGCAGCGTGATGTGCCAGGACTCGGGCGACGACCAGCGCAGGCCGTCGTCTCTGCGGCGAAGGCGTGCCATGGTCCTCGTGAGTTCATCGGTGACGGCCAGCGGCAGCGGGATTGCGACGAAGAGGCGCATAGCTATGAGATGTTGAGGTTTTGCTGTAGCAGATCGAGGATTGGCTGCTGGCTCTTCAGGATGCTCTCCGTCGCCTCCGCGACAGAGAACCAGCCAGCGCGGTCAACCTCTGGAAAATCTGCCTGACGGCCGGAGCGCGGAGGCCACTCCATTTGAAAGGTGTTGCTCACGAGCGTGGCGGGGTCGCAATCCCCCTCGAAGGCCCAGACGGAGACGAGTTTGCCGCCTGCTTGTTTGATCGTTCCAAGGTCGAGGAATTCGCTTGAGTGAGGGATTGGGAAGCCGGTCTCTTCCGTGAACTCGCGGATGGCGGCTGCAAGCGGCTGTTCCCCATCGCTGAACTCGCCTTTTGGGATGGTCCATGCGCCGAGGTCTTTCTTCGCCCAGAATGGGCCGCCGGGATGGACGAGGAATACCTCGAGGCCGGTGTCGCGCCGTCGGTACATCACGAGGCCGGCGGATTGCTTGGGCATGAGCGGATTCTACGTCCGCCTACGGGTTTGCTCGCGAGGCCCGGATGCCGTCCGGGGTGTAGTTCTCCCACACCCACGGGGTGACGGTATCGCCAAAGATGTCTTCAAGCAGGGGCTTGAACGCGAGTTCGCCGTTGTCGCTGTTGGTGAGGATGATGATGCAGTCGCGGTGTCGAGTGAAGCAGATGAGGTAGTTCTGCGCGCCGTCTCCGTGGCCCTCTTTGAAGAATGCTGGGCCGAACCTCGTCTTTGTGAGCAGACCCCAGCCGAGGCCGTAGGCGAGACCGACTGCGGGTGCTTCAGTTCCTTTTGCTGTGTCGAGCGTCGGGAACTGGTGGAGGGTGTCGATGCGAATGACAGGCTTGAGCATGGTGCGGAGGGTGCCTGGCCAGAGGAGAGGATGAACGGGAACCGGCAGCGACGGATGCTTTGGGTCTTTCTTGCCAGGAGGCTCGTAGAGAAGGTTCATCAGAAAGAGCGAGAGGTCCTGTACGGAGGTGGTCATGGAGCCTGCGCCTCTCGCATGATCACGTCGGGTTTGCGAGAGGAACTTCTCGTCGGCGTCGTAGCGGTCGGCGACGTTGGAGGCGAAGGCAGGGTTCCAGACCATTGAAGTGTGTGTCATATGGAGCGGGTCGAAGATGGCATTCTGCATCATCGCTTCGAGCGGCTGGTGTTCGCGTTGCTCGAGGATGAACTGGAGCAGGTTGAGTCCCTCGCCCGAGTACGCGAAGTGCGTGCCCGGGTCGAAGTGCAGATGCATCTTCTTGTCCAGCTCGAGCGTGGCGAAGTTGGCCAGGCCCGAGGTGTGCGAGAGCAGCATGCGCGGCGTGACGGCAGCGAATCGTGGATCGCGAACGATCTCGGAAGCGGAGTCGCGATAGTCAGGATAGGTGTCGAGCGGCTTGTCGAGCAGCTTGGTGATGGACATGTCGAGGTTGAGCTTCTTGTCCTGCGCGAGCTGTATGACGTAGGTGGCGAAGACGCTCTTGGTGATGGAAGCGGCCCAGGTGGTGGTGTCGGGGGTCATGAAGAGCCGCCGATCGCGATTGCGATAGCCGAAGCCTGCGGTCCAGACCAGCCTGCCGTCGTTGAGCACGGCGATCTGAGCCCCGGTGACGTGGTTGTCGGTGAGTATCTTCGCGGCGCGTGCCTCCGCATCTTCGGCAGCGATCCGCTTGCCATCGAGTCGCCGAATCTCGTGGTTTACAACCTGTGCCTGAATTCCGGCCCTGGCCAGAACGAAGACCAATCCAGCAGAGAGCAACTTGAATGTCGTCATTGGTTTATTGAGGGAGTGTACGGCGCTCCGTAACTCGCTGTTCCATATAGGCTTAAATTTTCAAAGAAATTACTTGACGTCATACACTGTTTTACATACAGTATGTTTCGTACAGTATGGGACCGACGATAAAAGACGGCGTGAACGGGACGGGCGGCCAGGGCGGAAACGAGCTTTTCGACTCGCTGCGGCTGGAGCTGCGCCGCGGGTGCCTGATTCTGGCGGTTCTGGCCCAGCTTCGTGCAGAGCACTACGGGTACACGCTGAGGAAGTCGCTGGCCGAGGCGGGGCTGGAGATTGAGGAGAGCACGCTCTATCCGTTGCTCCGCCGACTGGAGACGCAGGGCCTGCTGACCAGTGAGTGGCGCGAAGAGGAGCGGCGCAACAAGCGCTTCTACCGGCTCTCGGCAGAGGGCGAGCGAATCCTGGGTCTATTGCTGGCGGAGTGGAACGGCATCAACGAGTCGGTGACGAGGATTGTTGCAGGAGAAGAGGCAGTCGTCGGAGACGGGATTGCCGTCGGGGAGAGGTAGAGATGGAACTTCTTGAGCGGTATCTACAGGCAGTTGGAGAGCATCTCCCGGCGCGAGGCCGCCAGGACACGCTGGCTGAGCTGAGGGCCAACCTCGAGGCGGAGATCGAAGGCCGCGAAGATGCTGCCGGTCGGCCCCTGACGGAGGCCGAGGTGGCGCAGGTGCTTGAGGCACACGGAATGCCTGTGCTGGTCGCGGCGCGCTACGGCCCGCAACACTTTCTTATCGGGCCGCAGTTGTTTCCCTTCTACTGGTACACGCTGAAGCGCAGCTTCCCCTGGCTGTTGGCCGCCTATGCGGTCGTTCAGCTGGTGCATGCGATTCTCGAGTCCAGCTCGGGCCCCGACCTAGGGCAGCAGATCGGCGCGGCTGCGGGTCATTTCCCAGGCGTCGCGCTGACCTTCTGGGGCGTGATGACCCTGGGATTTGCGGCGTTTGAGTATGCGCAAGGCCGCTATATCCCCAAGCTGGCCCTGCCGAAGTGGAGCGTCCGTGACCTGCCTCCGCTGGAGACGGGAGAGAAGAGGCCGTCCATGGTCAACGGCATCGCCGACCTCATCGTGAGTGTGTTGATGATCGTCTGGCTGCTCGCCGTTCCGAACCATCCATACCTGATCATCGGTCCGGGCGCGAAGATGGTGCACGGAATGCCGTTCGGAGTGACGCCGGAGTGGCACGTCTTCTACTGGCAGATCATTGGGCTGTTGATCGCGATGCTTCCGCTCAAGGTGGCGATGCTACTGCCTCCGCTGCGCCGGGTTCGCGGCTGGCTGCAACTGGCGGTCAACGGTATGGGAATCCTCATCCTGGTGGTGATGGTGCAGGTACGCTCGTTCTTTGTGGCGGGCAATGAGATCTCGGCGGAGAACCTGCGGTCGCTGGCGGGCATCAATGCTGGGATTACGCTGGGATTCAAGGTGGCTCTTGCGATCTCGGTGGTGAAGTTCCTGTGGGACCTGTGGAAAGAGATCACTGCGGATCGGAACCGTCACACCAGCTATGCCACGGTCAGATGAGAAGGCGTAGCTTACACTGCGTCTCATGAGAACCATTCTTGTCCTTTGCTGCGCGATGTTGGCTGCGACAAACGGAAACAGTTCTGCCCAGACGGACGACAGCCTTGGAGAGTCGACACAGCTTATTGTGGTGACGACCCCGGATTGGAACAGTGTGCAGGGGCGGATGGAGCGGTGGGAGCGCAAGCCGGGCAGCAGGTCATGGCGCATGGTGGGCGATGCGATCAAGATTGTCGTTGGCAAGAATGGCATGGCCTGGGGGAGCGGCATCGTGGACACGGCTGCCGTGCGTTCGAAGGACGATCCGGTGAAGCGCGAGGGCGATGGTCGGTCTCCAGCCGGAGTCTTTAGCCTGGGAACCGCATTTGGCGATGCGCCGAAGGCATTGGACGGAACGCTGCTTCCCTACCTGAGCCTTACACCGCAGATAGAGTGCGTCGATGATGTGGCGTCGAGCCAGTACAACCGCGTTGTGGATCGCTCCAAGATGAATGTGGACTGGAAGAGCTCCGAACACATGCGCGACGTAGGAGAGGCGTATCGCTGGGGGATTGTCGTGAACCACAACGCGATTGCGAATACAGGTTCGACAGCGGCGCCCGTGCGTGGAGGTGGGTCATGCATCTTCCTTCACATCTGGAAGGACGCGTCGCATGGAACTGCGGGCTGCACGGCGATGGAGCCTGCAAACATCGAGGCGCTGCTGCGCTGGCTGGATCCGAAGCGCAAACCGGTGCTGGTACAGGTTCCTACGCAGGCATATGGGCGATTGCTGGAGGAGCACATGGCGTTACCCGGACGCGGCTGGTCGACTACTCCCTAGACGTTTATTTGCCGAGATCTTCGAAGCGGGCATTCTGGATGGCATATGCCTTCCAGTCCTTGTAGTCGAAGTGCCACCACTCATGGGGGATTACGGCAAAGCCTTGCTCTTCCATGGCCTGACGCAGAAGCGCTCGCCGTGCGCGCTCGTCGGCGGTTCCTCCGGAGTAGTCGGCGTAGGCGCGGTCCGTCATCTCGTCATAGCCACTGGGCATTACGACCTCTTCGCCGGTCTTCAGGTCGTAGAGCGAGAGGTCGATGGCGCACCCGCGATTGTGTTTGGAGCCTGCTGCAGGATCGGCAACGAAGATCTTCTGAGGGTCTGGCGTGGCGTCCCAGAAGATCTTCGTGATGTACCAGGGACGATATCCGTCGTGGAGAATGAGGCCGTATCCGTGCGCCTTCAGGCTTTGATTGGCTCGAACGACGGCCTCTGCCGCGGGCCGCTGCAGGAAGGCGCGTGCCTGTGTGTACACGGGAGTTCCGAGAAAATTGTTGCTGGTGGCGTAGCGGATGTCGAGCTTGATAGTGGGATCGAGCTTAACCACCTCGACGAGGTCGGAGGGGCGAAAAGTTCCCTGCTCCTGCAACGGCTGGGCCTTGAGGGCCTCGACGCGCAGTTCGTCGACAGGCCGCAGCGGTGTGATGTGAAAGCTGACCTGCTGAGCGTAGCTGGTGGCCAGTAGAGCGCAGGCAAGCAGGGAGAGTGTGGATGGAATCTTCAGGAACGACATGGTGGCTATGTCGTCGAATGTATCTTATCCAGCGGGCGGGAGCCATCCGCTACAATCGTCCCCACACGCATGGAGGATGATGAACGCGCGTTCGGGCTTTGGTTTTCGAGCAGCTGGCTTTGCGGTAGCAACGGTGATAGTGGCGCTGGGTACAGCGGCCGCGCAGAAATCTACGGTACCCGTTGGTTCGCCGGGGCGGGTGATGATGCAGATGCGGGCTGCCGGAGATACGCGCGAGGCGTGCGAGGCGCTGCGCGACCTGCGGCTTGACGATACGACCATCGAAGCGGCGGGCATGATCGAAACCGGGATATTCAATATTCCGGGTGTCGTGACGCCACTGGCGAATCTGCCGCGGTTCTGTCGCGTCATTGGGGTGACGCGGCCCAAGATACATTTCGAGGTCTGGATGCCGCTGCAGAAGTGGACCGGCCGGTTTGAGGTTCTGGGCAATGGCGGCATGGCAGGAAGCATCCCCTATGGAATCATGGCGAACGCTCTTCGACGCGGCAATGCTGCGGCGAGCACCGACACAGGGCATGTGGCCCAGCCGGGGAACGGCTTTGATGCAAGCTGGTCGCTGGGGCATCCCGAACTTGTGGAGGACTTCGGGCATCGCTCTCTTCACCTGACGACAGTGAACGGCAAGCGCATCGTCACGGAGTTCTACGGGCGAAACGCGGAGCATGCGTATTATGTGGGCTGCTCAAAAGGCGGTGGCCAGGGATTGATGGAGGCGCAGCGCTATCCGGCAGACTTCGACGGTATCGTTGCGGGCGACCCCGCGTACAACTGGACGCACCTCTACGCGGGGGCACATCTGCACTACGCGCAGACTACGCTGAAAGACCCTGACAGCTACATTCCTCCCACGAAGGTGAAGTTGCTGGCGGATGCAGTGAACCGTGCGTGCGACGCGAACGACGGCTTCACCGACGGCGTGCTGGATGATCCGCTGGCATGCCATTTTGACCCAGCCGTGCTCGCATGCAAGGAAGGCGAAGATGCTGACACCTGCTTTACTTCGAAACAGGTGAAGGCAGTAAAGGAGATATGGGCCGGCTTGAAGGACGACTCCGGCAAGACGATTTTTCCCGGCCTGGTTCCAGGGGGCGAAGCGGGATCGGGAGGATGGTCGAGCTGGGTTACTGGCTCAGCGCCATTTCAGGCAACGCACTGGAAGGCCGCGGACGGCTTCTTTCGCTACACGGTGATGGGCGATGCGAAATACGACCCCTTGACCTTCGACTACGATCGCGACAAGGCGGCGCTGGAGAAGATTGCGCCCGCGGTGGATGCGGTGAATCCAGACCTGAGGCCGTTTGCGCAGCGCGGTGGCAAGCTGATTCTGTACCACGGGTTGAGCGACCCCGACATCTCGCCAGTGAACACGATCAACTATTACCACCAAATGGAGGATGTAACCGGCACGAAGACTCGCGAGTTCGCGCGGCTGTTCCTCGTACCTGGCATGCAGCACTGCGGCGGAGGGCCGGGCCCGGATACGTTCGACCCGGTGGCAGCACTGGAGCGCTGGGTGGAGAAGGGCGTTGCTCCGGAGAAGATCATCGCCTCGCACGTGACGCGCGGTCTGCCCGAACGCACACGGCCGCTGTGTCCTTATCCGCAGATGGCGGTGTACAAGGGCAACGGCGAAGCGACGGACGCGGCGAACTTTACGTGTCGTATGCCGCAGTAGTACTAGCCCTTTTCGATGACAGCTTCAGGGTGCTGGGCATATTCTGCCCATGAGCCGTCGTAGAGCGTGATGTTCTTCGCGCCTGCGATCTCGAGGCCAAGCGCAATAACGGCTGCTGTCACTCCGGAGCCGCAGGATGTTGTGATTGGCTGCTGAAGATCAACCTTCTTTACTGCGAAGATCTCGCGGAGGCCGTCGGCAGATTTCAGGCGGCCATCTTCGACCAGATCGGTAAAAGGAACACTGGTGGCTCCAGGCATATGTCCGGAACTGATGCCGGGACGAGGCTCAGGTGCCGTCCCGGCGAATCGGCCGGCCGAGCGAGCATCGAGGATCTGCGACTGAGTGGCGATGAGGGATTGGATCTGCGGGAAGTCTTTTACGGTCGCATGGTCAAATGTCGCGTGGAAAGTCGATGCTGCGCGTTGCACCGCGCCGGATTCCGTGGGATGACCTGCAGCAATCCACGCGTTCAGGCCACCATTCAGAACAAAAACATTTTTTGCGCCAAAGGCCCGAAGCATCCACCAAGCACGAGGTGCAGAGAAGACACCCTCTTGCTCATAGACGACGATGTTCATCTCGCTGCCGATGCCAAGTGCCGACATCCCGTTCGCAAAGTCCTCGGTGATGGGCAGCATATGTGGCAGAGGTGTGGAGTGATCGGAGTGCTCGTCGATGTCAAAGAAGACTGCTCCGGGAATATGTTTCGCGACATAGTGCGACCGAGTGTCCACAGGGGGCGTGATGCCGACGGGAGGAAGGGTTGCGTCGAGGACAACGATATTGGCATCGTGTAGGCGGGCGGCCAGCCATACAGGTTCGACGAGAGGGTTCATAAAGACTAGCTTACCTTCACAGCAGTTCAGAGTTGTGTTCGGCAAAGACCTGTTTCAATGCTTCCTCGGTCCGATCGTCAAGAGAATGAATAGCTTCGATCAGAAGATAGATCCGCGGAGTCATCGTCAACAGGTAGCGCGTGCGTCCAGGTCCGGGATTCCAGTAAGTATGCGCGGTTCCTCGTTTGACCAATACGCCCGCTCCGGCACGAAGCTCGATCACATCATCGTCCATCTGGATGTGAAGCACGCCTTCCAGAACGTACCAGGCCTCGTCATCTTCGTTGTGGCGGTGTAGCGGAGCGATAAGTCGCGGAGAATCTGAAACGCCTCCAGGATCCTCCCACTCTGCGATGAGGAAGTCGTCCGTGGCTGAACCGAGTACATTGCCAGCAAGGCTTGGTGCAATTCCCGATGTGCTCATGCGATCAGTAAACATGTTGCTACTGTCGCAATTCAACCTCAGTGGCTCCCTGGCCGCCCTGATTCTGCGGGGGTTCGGTGATGTTCGCGACGTGCGGGTGGCTGCGCAGATAGTCGCGCAGGGTGCGGCGGAGGACTCCCATGCCGGTTCCGTGCACGATGCGAATGCGGGGCAGCCCGGCGAGAAAGGCGCGGTCGAGGAAGCGTGCGACTTCGTCGTGCGCCTCGTCGGCGGTGCGTCCGATGACGTTGATCTCAGACGACATGTAATCGGGGTCTTCGGCGGTGGAAACGGTGACGCCTCCGCGCTTGCGAGCGGCTTCGAGCGGAGTGATGACCTTCACGTGCTCGACCTCGGCAATGTCATCGACAGAGATCTTCATCTTCATCGGCCCGACGGAGACTTCGAAGGTCTTTGCGTCGATCATGCGTTCCACGCGAGCCTGGCGGCCGAGTGACTTCAGCTTTACAAGGTCGCCGACCCCCGCGCCTTTCACAATATGCGGCTGAGCATGAGGGTCGTTCTTGTCGGCACCGGTCATATGGGCGACTACCGTCGATTTGAACTGCTCGCCGAACTCGCGACGTGCACGCGCGAGCGTGGTGGCGGAGTCGCGTGCGATCTTCTTTGCAACCGCCTTGTCGTCGATGGCCTTCACCGACTCTCGTAGCTGGTACTCAAAGTCGCTGATGAGCGACTCCAGCTTCTTCTCCAGCTCCTTCGTGCGTGCCTTTACTTCAGCGCGGCCCTCGAGGTCGAGGCGGATTCGTTCGCGCTGCAATTCCTGCTCGCGCAGCTTCAGAGTATCGCGCTCCTCGGCGACGGCGGCGAGCTGCTGGTGCAGGTTGTCGAGGAATGCAGCAATATCCGCGGTCTGCGTTGAGAGTTGCGAGCGGGCGGCGGTGATGATCTCCGGCGAAAGGCCAAGTCGCGCTGCGATGTTAAGTCCAGCGGATGCTCCCGGCACGCCGAGGCGCAGCTGATACGTCGGCGTGAGTGTCTCCTGGTCAAAGCCGACTGCGGCGTTCAGTACGCCAGCGTGATTGGCAGCGTAGACCTTCAGTGAGGTAAGGTGCGTCGTGATGCAGCTCCAGATACGGGCGCAAAGGAAGTGCTGTGAGACGGCAACGGCGAGAGCCGCGCCTTCTTCAGGATCGGTAGCGGAGCCAAGCTCATCCAGCAGCACCAGAGATGACGACGTTGCTTCGCGCGAGATGCGGTCAAGGTTGACAACGTGTGCGGAGAAGCTCGAGAGGTTGCGCTCAATCGACTGCGCATCGCCGATGTCGGCGAAGATACCCGTGAAAAGCGGCAACGCCGCCTCTTCAGCAGGGACAGGCACTCCTGCCTGTGCCATCAGCGCGAGCAGGCCAATGGTCTTGAGTGATACGGTTTTGCCGCCTGTATTAGGACCGCTGATGATCAACTGGCGCGCTTCGCTGGTGAGCGCGACCGTGAGCGGCACGGGCGATGCCTTTTCAGTACCCGCTGCACGGGCTTCGGCAATCATGCGAAGCTCGAGAAGCGGATGGCGGGCCTCGTTGAGTGAAAGCGATGGTTCTGTCGATGCAGTGAAGACGGGCCTGACGCAGCGGAGGTCATTGGCGAACCGTGCGCGTGCAGCATGCGATTCCACTTCGGCCAAAATTACCGCGCCAGCCAGAATCGCAGGAGCATCGGCAGCGAATGCACGGGTCATTGCGACAAGGATGCGATGAATCTCCGACTGCTCTTCGTCGAGCAGACGTACTAACTCGTTGTTCTGCTCGATGGTCTCGAGAGGTTCGACAAACACCGTCTGCCCCGACGACGACGATCCATGGACGACTCCCGGAACCTTGCGCTTGAATTCGGCGCGTACCGGAATAACGAAACGATCGCCGCGGATCGTGATGACGGCGTCCTGCGTACTGCCCTCGGCGGCGAGGCGATTGAGAGAACGGCGCAGGCTCTCCTCGATGGCGCGGTGCTGGTGTTCCATGGCACGGCGAATGCGGCGCAGTTCAGGCGAGGCATCGTCGGAGAGTGAGCCGTCAGGTTCAATCTTGCCGCGAAGTTGGTGCAGCAACGGTGTGAGGTCGGAGTCGCGAATGGGAACGGAGAGCCCAGCTATACCGGGCCAGTTGCGTGGCTGTGCTCCCCCCTGGGGCACAATCATGCCGCGCCAGGCGACGATGCGCTCGACGACGGTGACGACCGAGAGGATCTCCAGTGGCTCCAGCGCCGAGCCTTCGATGCGTGCCTTCTCCAACAACGTTATGGGATCGAACATCCCGTGGAAGTCAAACCCCCCGCCGGAAGCGTAAAGCGCTCGCATCTCTTCTGTGCGTTGATGTTGCGCGTTGATCCAGTCAAGATCGGAAGAGGGCTCCAGCGCCTCAACCCAGGCACGGCCAAGCGGACTGAAGGTGCGCGAGGCGAGATAGTCGCGCAGCCGAGGCCACTCCAGCGCTGTAGAGCTTGCTTCGGCCAGGGGAGACGGAATCTTCGCGGCTAGTTCGAGTGAAGGCACGTCTATTATCGTAATCGCCCGGTAAGCGGAGCGCGGATTTCGCGCAACGGAACCGCCAGTCAGCTGCGTGCGTAGTGAAGTGGGGGCAAAGGCACGGAGGTGTTTTATGGTCTGTCAGGCATGTGGAAGTGCAGTGGAGCCGGGGGGAAGGTTCTGTCCTCGGTGTGGAGCGCAGTTCGCGGCCGCTCCTCCGCAAGCCCCGCCTCCTCCGCCGCAGTATGCTTCGTACCCGCCTTATGCTGTCGCGCCCTATATACCGCGAGTACAACGCCACCTGCAGACGCTTGGCACGTTGTGGTGTGTCTATGCGGCCTACCGCATCCTTAGCGGTCTTTTCGGGCTCTTTGTGTTTCGCGCAATGACATGGCGGGGCTGGGGCAATGACTGGCCTCTCTCGCGTCATCATTGGGGATGGGGCGGGCCTCCGTGGATGCAGCTGATGCCGGTCATCATTGTTTTCCTGGTTGCGTCGGCGTTGTTTGGATTGTTCGTCGGCTACAGCCTGCTTACGCGGCAGTCCTGGGGTCGCGTGCTGGCAATCGTTGCCGGTGTGCTGGTGCTCTTCAAACCCGTATTGGGCACAGCGCTCGGCATCTACACCTTGTGGGTGCTCGCGCCATCTGTCTCAGCGATGGAGTATGACGCGATTGCAGACCATAGCTGAGATGACCAGGCACAGCGGTAGACTGGGAGTATGAACTTTCCTGCTACGCGCATGCGGCGGCTTCGTCGCACCGAAGCGATGCGGTCGCTGGTCCGCGAGACGCATCTGCACCCCGGGGCGCTGATCTATCCGCTGTTTATCTGCCCCGGCGAGGCCGTTCGCAAGCCCATCAGCTCCATGCCTAACGTCTTCAACCTCTCGCTCGACGAGGCAGTTAAGGAAGCCGAAGCCTGCGCCCAGCTTGGCATCGGCGGCTTGTTGCTCTTCGGCCTGCCTGCGGAAAAAGACGAGCAGGCTACAGGTGCGTGGGCCGACGATGGCATAGTGCAGACTGCGCTACGCGAACTGAAGAAGAACCGTAAATTCGATTCGCTGGTAATGATGGCTGACGTCTGCCTATGCGAGTACACCTCGCACGGTCATTGTGGTGTAGTTGCGCGGGATGGCAATCACTATGAGATTGAGAACGACTCGAGTGTGGCCCTGCTCGCCAAGACGGCAGCATCGCTGGCAAAGGCAGGCGCCGACATCGTCGCTCCGAGCGACATGATGGACGGTCGTGTCGCTGCGATGCGTGATGCACTCGATGCCGGCGGACACGAGCAGACGCCGATCCTCAGCTACGCCTCGAAGTTTGCAAGCGCGTTCTACGGGCCATTTCGCGAGGCTGCGGACTCGGCCCCGCAGTTCGGCGATCGCCGCAGCTACCAGATGGACGGCGCGAATCTGCGCGAGGCGATGCGCGAGATCGAACTCGACCTCGCCGAGGGAGCGGACATGATGCTGATGAAGCCGGCGATGCCCTACCTTGATGTCATCAGCGAGGCGCGCCAACGCTTCGACGTTCCCATAGGCGCCTACCAGGTTTCCGGCGAGTACTCCATGCTGCACGCAGCCTTTGAGCGTGGCTGGCTGGAGCCGGAGCGCACAATGATGGAGTCGCTGCTGGGGATTCGCAGGGCAGGTGCGGACTTTATCGTGACCTACTTTGCGAAGGATGCGGCGAAGGTGCTGGGCTAGCGATTAATTTCGCAGAGCGAGCCTCGATCACATAAGGCGACCCATGACTAGAATGTGACCCATGGCTCGAATCGCAATTATTGGCGTGGGTGCAATCGGTGGTGTGGTGGCTTCGCTGCTGCAATCGACAGGGCGGCATGAGCTCGTGCTTTGTGTGCGCAGACCACTGCAGGAACTGGTGGTCGAGACTCCCGGCATTGGGCTCCGCAGTGACATGCAGGAAGAAATTCGCCGCGAGATGCGTATCGACGCGACGGTGCTGACTCAACCCGAGGAGGCACAGCCCGTCGACTGGGTCGTCGTCGCGACCAAGGCCTACGACGCGGCAGGCGCAGCGCGGTGGTTTGAGTGGTTGCGCGCGAAAGAAACTCCAGTAGCCGTGCTTCAGAATGGCGTTGAACACCGCGAACGCTTTGCGCGGTACGTCCCTACAGATCGTCTGGTGCCGGTGATCGTCGATTGCCCAGCGGAACGGCGGCCAGCGGATGGCAGCGGTGTCGAGAGGATCATCCAGCGCGGTTCGATGAGCCTGAAGGTCCCCATGGAGACACAGGGGAGCGCGTTTGTGGATCTCTTTAGAGGCTCGGCTGCCGACGCCTCAACAGTAGACGACTGGACGACAGTTGCCTGGCGTAAGCTCTGTCATAACACTGCGGGCGTGCTTCCAGCGCTGCTGCTGCAACCCGCAGGTGTCCTACGCGACGATGCGATCGGCGAGGTTGCTCTCGACCTTGTCCGTGAGTGTGTCGTCGTAGGTCGAGCTATGGGAGCCAGGCTAAGCGACGCTGTCCCCGAGGAAGTTCTGGCGGCCTATCGGCGATCCGCGCCGGACTCAATCAACTCACTGCACGCAGACCGGATGGCAGGAAGGCCCATGGAGATCGATGCACGCAACGGCGTCATCGTGCGGAAGGGTCGTGAGCACGGCATACCAACACCCGCCAACAGCATGGCCGTGGCGCTGCTTCAGGCGATGACCGCAAAGTGATTTCTACCGAGCGAGACACGCCCCCGTTCCGACAAGCCGCTGTTGCAACAGGCGCCGCATCAGCAGAGCGTAGAAAGCCTCCTCGTTGGGACGCAAGCAGGCCTGCGCGTTTGCCACGCCCGTCATCGCGCGGGTCATCCCCTTGTCATCTACCTCAATGTGCACCGGCGTCATCCCGCAGCTTGCGGGATCGGCCGCATAAGCAACAGCAACCGCATCGAAGAGCGTCGGGTTCGTCTGTCCGGTGGCTCGTCCCCACTCGGCCATCTGGATCTGCAACGAGTCGGTTATCGGTGTACTGACGCTCTCAAGCTGCAGGCGTCGGCTGTTATCGAATTTAATCAGCGTTGAATCCAGCGGAAGCATGAATACCGGAACGCCGGTATGAAACAGCTTCTGTGCCGACTTCGGATCACGCGCGATGTTGTACTCCGGCTCAGGAGCCTGCGGCGTGCTGGAACCTGCTTTGTCGTAACCCCGATAGATAGCGCCTCCCATCAGAACTACGCGCTTCAGCTTGCGAAACGTGTTCAGGTCGCGGTCGATCGCCGCACCGATGTTGGTCAGCGGACCGAGAGCAATCAACGTAATCTCGCCCGGATGCGCCTTGATCTGTTCCAGCAGGAAGCCGACAGCATCACCGTAGCGCGGCTTCGCTGCTCCCCCTCGCGCCCAAACCGCCTGTGTAAAGGGAGTGGTGGTCGCGGTAGGAACCCCTGCATTGACGGCAACGCTCGTCCGCCCTGTCTCGCAGACCATGCGGTCGATCATGCGCGCCCTTAGAGCGGTGTCTCCCCAGGCACTCGAGATGCCGAGCAGGTTGAACTCCGGACTGGCCAGCGCGAGGTCGATTGCAAAGGCATCGTCCACGTCGTCGCCTACGTCGGTGTCGAGGATAACGTTCTCAGGTGGCGTGCCTGTCGCGCGATTCTGCGCCAGTGCAGACGGAGAGAACAAGGCAACAAGCAAAAGAAGGAGACAGCCTCGCATCGGAAGCATTTCAGTCAATCTCCTGGGAGAGAGTTGTACCGGCAAGAGTACCGCGAAACTGGCCTTGGGCGCTTGACAGCTCCTGTACTCTAGAATGTTTGGGGTAACGAAAAGAGGAGATTTGCTTTGGCTGACACGATCTTTGATGTAGTGATTCTTGGCGGCGGACCGGCGGGTTACACCTGCGGAATCCGCGCGGCGCAGTATGGACTTAAGGTGGCGCTGGTAGACGCAAATGACAGACTCGGCGGCACTTGCCTGCTCTGGGGATGCATCCCGACCAAAGCGATGCTCTTCTCGGCTGAGCTCTGGGACCACCTGAAGCACGCCGACCGCTACGGCATCGACGTCGCCCCACCCAAACTCAACTGGAAGAATGTTCTGGCTCGCAAGGACGACGTGATCACCCGTCACACCAAGGGCCTCGACTTCCTCATGAAGAAGAACAAGATCACCACCTTCAAGGGCTTCGGCAAGCTCACCGGCGCGGCGAAGGACGGGGTCCACACCATCGACGTCAAACTTTCAGATGGAAAGGCCGAGACCATCAAGGCGAAGAAGGTAGTCCTCGCCACCGGCTCCGATGCGCGTGTCCTCCCCGGCTACAAGCCCGACGACACCATCCTCACCAACTACGAAATCCTCAAGATCGCTGATGCTCCCAAGTCGCTCATCGTCATCGGCTCGGGCGCCGTGGGCGTTGAGTTCGCCTCCATCTTCAAGAGCTTCGGAGCCGAGGTCACTATCCTCGAAGTTCTCCCTCGTGTCGTCCCCGTCGAAGACGAGGAAATTTCGAAGGAGCTCCTGCGCCAGTTCAAGAAGCGCGGTATCGACATCAATCTGTCCATCAAGGACACCAAGATTGAGAAGAACAAGCAGGGCGCTCTCGTCACCTGGACCGACTCCAACGGCAAGGCACAGTCTAAGCAGGCTGAAAAGGTCCTGATGGCCGTCGGCCGCGCACCCCGCACCGAGGGCATCGGCCTCGAGAAGACCAGCATCAAGCCCGACCGTGGCTTCGTGATGACTAACGAATGGATGGAGACGACCGAGCCCGGCGTCTACGCCATCGGCGACATCGTCGGCGGCATGCCGCAGCTCGCACACGTAGGCTCCATGGCCGGCATGGTCGTCGCCGCACGCATCGCCGGCCAGTACGCCAAGCCAATCAACCGCCAGCGCATCCCGGGTTGCACTTACACCGAGCCGCAGGTTGCAAGCGTCGGCCTCACCGAGGCGCAGGCCAAGGAGAAGGGCTATAACGTCAAGGTCGGCAAGTTCCCCTTCGTCGGCAACTCGAAGGCCACCATCCTCGACGCGCATGACGGCTTCGTGAAGGTCGTCTCCGACGCCAAGTACGGCGAGGTCCTCGGCGTCCACATCATCGGCCCCTATGCCACGGAGATCATCGCCGAGGCCGTAACCGCCATCCAGCTTGAAGCCACAGTAGAAGAGATGATGTTCACCATCCACGCCCACCCTACGGTGGCCGAAGCGCTACTCGACGCGTTCTCGAGTGTCGAAGGCAAACCGATCAACGTATAAAAGTGATTCGGTACGGCATGAAAGGGGCCGCGAGAAGCGGCTCCTTTCTACGTGTCTGCTAGAGAAATCTTGGAGGCAGTATGACCGATGCAACGAAAACGGTTTATCCCAAAATAGGTGTTTGGTATGGAGACGACGGCTCGATCCACCTGAGTATTGAAGGAAAGTATTTGTCTACTGTGTCTCCCGATTCCGCAAGCAAGCGCGGAAACCCGCATCTCTTTAATAAGTTGGCGATGGTTCTTCGCGATAGTGGTGTTCCCCATCCTCCAATCAAATAAGTCAGTTTGAACTCGAAAATATCGAGACAATTTGCCGATTATCTTGTGGCATAATGTCCCTATGGCGCTTGCCACCAAATCCCGTCCATCCGAAAAGCTGCTCACCAGTCTGAACCTCGATCTTGAGAGTGTCGAAGCCGGAGTACCCGTCGATACGATGACCAGCTTCCTCTCCGCGTCGGGCGTTGAACTGAAGGACATCTACGATGTCGTAATTCCCGCACGCACACTCAAGCATCGCCGCTCCCGCCGCGAGTCCCTCTCGTCTGACGAGTCCGACAAGCTCGCGCGCCTCGTGCGTATCTTCGATCATGCAGTCGCGGTCTTCGGAGATGGGGAGCGAGCGCGCAACTGGCTCAGTGCGCCGAAGAAACGCTTCGACGAGCGCACTCCGTTGCAGATGCTTCGTACCGATCTCGGCGGACGCATGGTGGAAGAGATGCTCGGCCAGATAGAGTACGGCATGTTCGCCTGATGGCTGAAGCGAAGCTTGAGCTCTGGCGTATCAGCAACTATCGTTCGCTCACTGGCGAAGGGGGCCTGCGCTATTCTGCCCGATGGCACAGTGCTGGACGCCCCATCGTGTACCTCGCTCCCTCACCCGCCGGAGCCATGGTTGAGGTGTTAGTTCATCTTGAGCTTGGGGAAGATGAGCTTCCGCCTTCGTACACGCTGCTAAAGATCGAAGCCCCGGCAAGTCTCTCAATTGCGGAGATTCGCGTCCCCACAAAAGAAGACTGGAAGATCAATTTAAGCGTTAGCCGTGGCCTGGGTGACGAATGGTTGAAGGGAGCAGAGACCGCGCTTGCTCGCGTCCCCTCAGCAATCCTGCCCAACACGTTCAACTATCTGTTAAACCCTCTGCACCGCGACGCGAAGAAGCTTCGTATCGTCGAAGCAACAACGGCCACCCTTGACCCGCGATTACTAAGACATCTGCGAGGTCGATAATAGAAGAGCACCATGTACATCCACCTCCTCCAACTCGGGCGTATGCCCTACGCAGAAGGCCTTGCCATCCAGAAGCGCGTCATCGACGCGCGTAAGCAGAACCTCATCGGCGACACGCTCCTGCTGCTCGAGCACCCACCGGTTCTCACCCTGGGCCGCAACTCGCACCGCGAAAACGTTCTTGCTTCCGACGATCTTCTCGCATCCCGCAATGTCGAACTGCACGAGATCAACCGTGGCGGCGACGTTACCTACCACGGCCCCGGCCAGCTCGTCGGCTATCCAATCGTCGACCTGCGCGGCGAGTGGCCCGGCAAGAAAGGCCCGCACCTTGGTCCAGTTGACTTCATGCGCATGTTGGAAGAGGTCATCATCCGGGTCTGTTACGACTTCGGCATCCCTGCACAGCGGATCGCCGGGCGCACTGGCGTCTGGACCGTGGCGAACGGCAGCGTGCAGGAGAAAAAAATCGCCGCGCTCGGCATCCACGTCTCGCAGGGTGTCACCTCGCACGGCTTCGCCCTCAACGTCACCACCGACCTTCGCGACTTCGACCTCATCGTCCCCTGCGGCATCACCGACCGCACTGTAACCTCCCTCGAACTCGAAGCCCAGCCCACTGCAGACCCCACACGCCAGCCCATCATGCAAAACGCGATCAACTCCACGGCACGCAACTTCGGCCGCATCTTCGAGCGGCAGATGGTCGCCTGCGACTCGCTCGAGGAACTGCTGGCTGCTTCGACAAATCCTTAGCGACGTCGCACAACCGTGGGGAACGCCGCTCTCCAGACGAAATATTTACATCGTTTCACTGTCTGCTCATCGTTCAGCAAGACGGCGTTGGTATTCCTGCAAGAACGCGGTCCTGCCACGGGATACGGAGGGAAGGGCCCTGCCCTCCGTTTAGCGCAGGTCGCGAATCACCGTTTGGAGACAACAAAAATGCATCTGTCTACGCCCTCCCGCCTTCTGGGTACGTGCGCGCTTTTCGCCGTGTGCAGCATCAGCGCTCATGCCCAGCAAGTCAAAACTGTCTTCGTCATTGCGATGGAAAACCACAACTGGACACAGCCCGCTAACCAGTTCAACGGCGGCATCCAGCAGATCTACCAGAACGTCAACGCTCCGTTCATCAACAGCCTCGTCGACGGCACCGCCTGGGTCGAGATCGACGGCCGCACACAGCACATCAGCGAGCAGGTCGCCTACGCTAATGCGTATCACAACGTCCTTGCCACCACGAACGGCAACAATCCGCACATCCATCCCTCCGAGCCCAGTTACATATGGGCTGAGGCGGGCACCAACTTCGGCGTCCTCAACGACAACGATCCCTTCGCCGCCAACGGTCCCACCAACCAGAACACAACGCAGCACCTGGTCACCCTGCTCACCAATGCGGGCAAGAGCTGGAAGTCCTACCAGGAAGACACCGACCTCGTTCCCAACGGCAGCAAGTTCGACAACGTTCCTCTACCTGCCGCTCAATACACCGTTCCGCTGAGCAGCCTCTCCGGCACCTTCGTCAATGGCGTGAACCAGTTCAATGGCTCCGCACAGTACAACTACGCTGCCAAGCACAACCCCATGGTCTTCTTCACCGATAGCAATGGTG
>Ga0163162_10000090_pt1 | contig 83702 bp, 75 predicted proteins | sample S55metaG_FD_115310 | JGI IMG/M metagenome (GOLD analysis project Ga0163162, IMG submission 115310) | Switchgrass rhizosphere microbial communities from Kellogg Biological Station, Michigan, USA - S5-5 metaG | ecosystem: Host-associated > Plants > Roots > Rhizosphere > Soil | place: USA...
AGTGCAACAACTTGATCCATGCGTCTGCGCCAGAGGCGCAGTGGCAAGGTAGCCAGTGGCAAGCGCGCAGCGCGCGGCCACTGGGACATCCGAAAACGAGAAGGGCGCCCGGCAAGGGCGCGCAGAATATCAGGAGTGCCGTTACCTCCCGGCGCCCGTGCGGGGCGCAATCAAATTGGGGATACGGATCCAGTGGCCGCGCGCTGCGCGCTTGCCACTGGCTACCATCCTTCCGCGCCTGCCGGCGCGAGGAACCACAACGGCAACCGGCTGGGTTTCGCAAGCTGAGTCAATGGTTCAATTTCAACATCCATTGGTTGCACTTCCAAATTGAATTCGCGAATGACATATGAAAAATCTTCTTCGCTCTTCGCCTTTGCTCTTAGCCCCTGGCTCTAAGGTTTCTGGGTGAGGCCCATGAATACGTCTTCCAGCGTTGCTGTCTGGTGTGAGATTTCGCTGACACGAATACCGTGAGCTACCAACAAAGCATTCACGTCGCCAATAGATTCCTGAGGCAGCTTGAGGTAAAGCGATGGGGACCCATTTCTCTGCACTGATACGAACGGCTCAGATGCCAACAATTGGTAAGCCTCCTCCGGACGATCGACCGTCATCTTTATGGTTTGCTCTTTCACCAGCAGCGCATCGATTGCGCCTTGATAAAGGAGGCGCCCTCCGTCGATGATCGCTACCGTGTCACAGACCCGTTCGACTTCCTGCAGCAGGTGGCTGGAGAGCAGAATCGTCAGGCCGTGTTCATCGCGCAAGCGCGGCAGGAGTTGCCGCACATCCCGGATCCCCTGCGGGTCGAGACCGTCCGTCGGTTCATCCAGAATCACAAATTCAGGATTAGGCAGGAGCGCCTGCGCTATCCCCAGCCGCTGACGCATTCCGTGTGAATACGCCCTCACAGGATCGCGAGCGCGGTCGCTCAAATCAACCAGCGCCAGCACTTCGTCGATTTGTTTTTTGGTGGCGCCGCCCGTCATCCTGGCCAGCATAAGCAGGTTGTCGCGGCCCGAAAAGTTTTCATAGAAGGCGGGGGTTTCCACTAATGCCCCAACGCGTTTCAGCGCCGCGAGCGAGTGCCGGGACATGTCGCTCCCGAACAATGTGACGGAACCGCGAGTCGGGCGGACCAGGCCCAGGGCCATGCGGATCGTAGTTGATTTGCCGGCGCCATTCTGGCCGAGGAAACCAAAAATCTCGCCGCGCTGAACGGTCAAAGACAGATGATCGACCACCATTCGCCGGCCGTACGTTTTCGTTAGCTCTTGGGAATGTAGAATCGAATTACCCATAAGGCTATGTCAGAACCGCCTGCGGTAGCGGACCCTTCGATTGCGGATTGCGGATTGCGGATTGCAGATTAATAGATGACGCGTCTCTGCTTCTTCAATCCGCACTCCGCAATCTGTAATCAGCAATCGCCGGGCCCATCACAACGTCACTTCCACCAGCAGCGGCCAGTGGTCCATGTGTCCGATGGCTGTGGTCCGCAAAACTTCGGCCCGGCGCAACTTCACTCTCTCCGGCGGGCCAAAGATGTAATCAATGCGCCGGTCGTTGATCGAAGTCTCTCCCGCCTCACGTCCCAAATCGCGAAAATACTTCTGCAGATAACCATAGGATTCACTGTCGTGTTGCACGTCGTCAGTAAACAGGTTCGTCTTGTTTCTCACGCTGACCTCGAAATTGAAATCGCCGGCGATGAAGGCAGTTCCGTCAGCTGAGCCATTGCGAGCCCAATCAACCAGGTCCGCCGCAAAACTGCGACGGCGGGCGGCGTTGAAGGCGTCGGCGTGCGCACTAATGAAACAAACCTCAGGCGATTCCTTGCGCGGACGGAAAGTTGCTGCGATGACAAACCTCTCGCCCGCAGGAACGTTGGTAAAGCGCGCGCTGCGATCCTTAACCAGTACGGCCGACACGCGATCGGCCGTACCGGGAGTGCTGACCGATCCGGAATAGCGGTTTTTCAAGAGCGAGAGCAGCGTTTTCAACTGATCCTGGCTGGTCAATTCCTGCAAAGCAACCGCGTCCGGATCGTTACTGAGAATTGTTTTCGCCACCGCCGGCAGATCGGCCGAGCGCGCACGCGTGTCAGCCTCTAGATCTCCGTACCCAATGTTCCAGCTCATCAGCTTCAGGTGTGTCCCCTCTTGCGTGCGCGTGCCCTGCGTTCCCGTGCCCAGCAGCGTGCGCTGCTGCGACGGCTCGACGAAAAACGCCACGCCAAGCATGGCGAGAAAAACGGCTGCGAGAAAAAGTTTAAGAAGCATTGGAATTGTCAGGGCCCGAGCCTGCCCCATTTCTATTTTTTCAAGAGACCTTTTTCTCCGAGGGCAGGCACGAAGTCCCGCCCCTACAAGCACCATCTAGGTCGTAATGTCCTTGCGCTCGAAAATCAGGACAGCCAGCAATAACAAACCAAACGTGTACGCGCCGCAGGTAGCTGCGTAGTGATAAAAGCTTGGCCACGGAATCTCCGGTTTCAACACATCCCGCCAGAAGTCCATGTCGGTGGTAAAGAAAAATGGTCGCAGAGTGACAAAGAATTCGATGCGCCCGACGATGTACAGCATTAGATAGATGGCGAGAGTAGAAGCCACCGCCGTAACCGGATTGTCGAACAGCACCGAAAGCAGCATGGCAATCGCAGCCACTACCAGCAGCGCCCAGGCGCCGGAAAAGCTGGCATAAAAGAAGCGCCACAGCGCATCATCGCGAAGTATCCGGCCCGGCTCGTCCACCAAATTCAGCGCGCCCGGATACAGTTCCAAATCTCCCCAGCCGACGAACACCAGTCCGATCAAAAGATTGAGGACAATAAAGAATGCCATTAACAGGTACGTGTGAATCGCGACCGTTACAAACTTGGAAAGCACTAACGAGACGCGCGACACCGGTCGGACGCAGATCATTCGTAAGGTGCCGGCGCGGCGTTCACCTGCAATCTGCCCTCCGGCCGTCATGGCCACAAAAATTGGAATCAAAAGGCTGAACGCAAAGACGAGCGAATAGAGGGTGAAGGTCAACCCATTAAAGTAGCTTTTCGACTCGTATGTGTATTTGAATTGCTCGGCGGCCAACCCGCTCGTCTTTCGCTGGGCATAGGAATAGAAACCCCAAAGCATCAGCAGGACGAACCCGAACAGCGTGATAAATGACAGGTAGAAGCTGCGTGAATGGAATAGCTTAAGAAGTTCGAGCCGCAGTAGTGTGATCATGCTGAAACAGCGTGGCCCCCTTGAATCTCAATACGACGTGAGAGTAATCCGTGGTTGCGGCTTTTTCACGCGAGGAGGCCACAGCGGAGGGGTGTGGATGATACGGGTAGAATAGGGATCTATTTGTTTAAATAAAGGGCGCAGTCGAAAGAATTTTCCATATCATTTGCCATACGCGAATTCAATTTAGAAGTGCAACCAATGGATGTTGAAATTGATCCATTGACTCAGCTGGCGAAACCCAGCCGGTTGCCGTTGTGGTTTCCTCGCTCCGGCAGGCGCGGAAGGATGGTAGCCAGGGGCAAGCGCGCAGCGCGCGGCCGCTGGATCCGTCTCCCCAATTGGATTGCGCCCCGCACGGGCGCCGGGAGGTAACGGCACTCCTGATATTCCGCGCGCCCTTGCCGGGCGCCCTTTTCGTTTTCGGATGTCCCGGTGGCCGCGCGCTGCGCGCTTGCCACTGGCTACCTTGCCACTGCGCCTCTGGCGCAGACGCATGGATCAAGTTGTTGCACTTGAATGACAAATGGAAAATTTCGTTTCTTCCAATCCTCGGATACAAACCTGTCCCGTTACCACCGGTGATATGCGGGGTGGCCGGGCTTGACTGCGATAAAGGTACCGCGGCAGGTGGCGCAAACTTTGTCATGAGCGATCAGCTCGCCTTCGACAGTGGCGCGATCGGCTTTGGCGTCCACTACTCGAGCGACCAGACGTACCGGCTGATCGGTGGGCGTTGGCCGCAGCAGCTTGATGTGATAATCCGCGGTCACGGTGCAGGGTGGACGATCCAATCCATTGAGTTTCATCAGGCCGTAAGCGGCGGCCCAGTTGCAGTGGCAATCGAGTAGCGTGCCGATGATGCCGCCACTGAGCATCCCAGGAAACGCCTCCTGATAAGTCTGCGGCTGGAATTCGGCCACGACGTCATCGCCGGCGGGGAAGCTGCGAATGTGTAAGCCCTGTTCGTTGGCCGGTCCGCAGCCAAAACACTTCAGTTGCGGCGCGTATGTTTCCTGGATGCTTTTTTCGTTCATCATCTTTTCAGATTCGTCTTTATCCGCGTTCATCCGCGGCTAATTCTTGTTCGAATGCCGAGCCGCTCGCGATAGCGAGCGGTTTAGAACCGCTTGCTACCGCAAGCGGCTCTGTGGTTGGGGGAGGGCGACTTTCACAAACCCTTCAGTCGTTCCCTCAACTTAAAGCGTTGAATCTTGCCGGTCGCAGTATAAGGGAGTTCGGAAAGGAAGATGTAGCGCTGCGGTTGTTTGAAGCGCGGCAAGTTTTCACGCGCGAGCACGCGTAACTCGCGTTTCAATTCGTCCTCATTCTTTGCAGTCGCCTGATCCCGTCGCACGACGAAAGCGCACGCGCATGGCAATCCTGCTTCGTCGAAATCTTCCACTACCGCCACGCCCAATACATCGTCGTGGCGTAGCAACACGCCTTCCACTTCGACTGGCGAGACCCACTGGCCGCTGGATTTGAAACAGTCGTCTGAGCGCCCCATGTGATAGAAGTAACCATCCGCATCACAGCGGTAAAGATCGCCAGTCCGAACCCAGCCATCGACGAAGGTCATGGCGGTTGTTTCGGGCCGCTGCCAGTAACCGGCCGCGGCGCTATCGCCCTTTATCCAGAGATGGCCTTCGTCTCCAATTGGTGTTGGCTGGCCCTCGGGATTCAATAATCGCGCCGCATAGCCCTGCAGAACTTTGCCGCTACTGCCATAGCGCACGTCGCCTTGATGGTTGGACATGAACATATGCAGCATCTCCGTAGAGCCGATGCCATCGAGCACTGGCACGCCAAACGTGCGTTCCCAATCTTCGCCCAACTTTGCCGGCAGGGCCTCGCCGGCAGAAACACATAATCGGAGATTGGAGCAATCCAGTGGCACGCCGCGGTGACTTTCCAGCAGCATCTTGTACACAACCGGGACGGCAAAGAAGATTGTCGGGCGTAGACGGCTAAAAATATCGCTGATTATTTCCGGCGTGGGTTTTTCCCGGCACAGGATCGAAGTCGCGCCGTTAAGCAAAGGGAAAGTAAGACTATTTCCCAGTCCATAAGCGAACGGGAGGCGCGATGAGGAGAAGAGCCGGTCGTCCGCGCGTACGTGCAAGACTTCCCGGCAGAAAGTCTCGTTCGTGTAGAAGATGTCCGATTGCCGGTGCACGGCGCCTTTGGGTTCGCCGGTGCTGCCGGACGTATACAGAATGAATGCCGGCTGATCTTTGTCAGCTGATCTATCAGCACTTCGTCGTTGCGCGAGCGATCCTGCCGCCGGGGTGGGATTACGATCGCTCGCTTGCGCGGCAACGATAATCTGTTTCAGCTGCGGTAATTGTTCTCTCGCCGCCGGTGATAAACTATTGAATACATCTGACTCCACCAGGGCCAACCTCGCGCTGCAATCTTTGAGAATCGCAATCTGTTCATTGAGTCTAAGGGCCATATTGATCGGTACCGCGATGGCTCCCAGCGCAATAACGCCGACAAAGTTCGCGATGAATTCCGGCGAGTCGTGCAACAGCAACGCCACTCGTTCGCCTGGTTGCACTTGAAGTGTGTTCAAGTGGGCGATGGCTCGCAGAGTTTGAGCTTCTAATTCGCGATACGTTGTTGCCCGGGCGTTAGAGAGGATAGCCGTGCGGTCAGGGAACTCCTGATTGAAGATTGCTTCGAAAAGATTGATCGACGAAGGATTCAGCGTCATTGCCTCGATTGTCAGAACCGCCTGCGGTAGCGGGCGGGCCCGGCGATTGCGGATTAGGGATTTCAGACTGCGGATTGAAAGAAGAACTGAGTCATAAGTCGAATCCGCAACCCGAAATCCGCATTCCGCAATCATCCGGCCCGCCCGCTACCGCAGGCGGTTCTGACATGAATCAGGAGCCGGCGAATTGTAGTGGAAAAAAGAAGAGGCCGGAAGAGTAGGACTCATTCCGGCCCTCAAATGGCGGGACCAAAGTTGTCTCGACTAAGACCCGGTTGTTCTCTCGCTGTGCCTACGACAAAATCAACCCTTTGATCCAGCCATCATCTTGCGCGCCTTTAGGCGAACGAAGGCAAGGTTCATCTGCGGCAGCGAGTTGACCTCGGCCGCTTTGCGACAAAATGTGTCCCCCTTCCCGCGATCGCCCTTCTCGCGATAAGCGACACAGAGGCGAAACAGGTTGTAGGGATTTTGCTGATTGGACTGCCGCAATTCCGCGATAGCGCCGTCGAAGTCCTTCGCCTCCAGCGCGACCATCCCGGCGAGCTCATGCGCGAGTTTGATCTGTCCCGGGTTGTTGGACTCAGCCGCCGCCTTCCAGAATGCTTCGGCCTCGGTCTTTGCCGTTTCCATGTCTTTCTTGCCTAACGCAACGCGCGTGCGGTTGTAGTGATCGAAGCGACGCGTGTTGCTCTTTATTTGATCGGACAGGTTTGAATCGTCCGTCATCTGCACGGCGCGGGCGAAACTCTCGGACGCTTCCTGGTACCGGCCCATTTCCAGCAGGATATTTCCTTTCAACTGGAGATCGCCCACGCGCGCCGGCACATCACCCGTTTTCTCTCCCAGGGCGTACTGCTGATCGACTTCGGCCAGCGCTTTCTTCAAGTCACCGCTGTCGGTATAGACCACGGTTCTGCCAAACATGGCGGTGCGGCGTTCGGCATCGCTGCGCGCTTTGACGGTAATCTTTTGTAGCTCGGCCGCCGCCAGCGCGGCCTTTCCCTGGTACATGAGATTGGCGGCGACGCCAAAATGCGAGTTGATAAAATTCGGCTCGACCGCCAGCGCCTTTTGGTATTGCTTGATGGACTCTTCGAATCGACCCATCTTCAAAAGTAGTTCTGCATACGAATCGTAAGGATTTGGGTCTTTCGGAATCAGCATGATGTACTTCTTGAAGGCTTGTTCGGCGCGGGCGTAGTCTTCGCTCTGCCGGTACGCGTAGCCCAGCAGGTTGAAGGCGTTGGAGAAGCCGGGGTTCAGTTCCGTCGCTTTCCGGTAGTGCTCAATGGCCTGGGGAAACTCCTGTTGCCCAAAATGATATCCGCCCAGATTGAATTGCGCGCGTTCGTCGTTCGGATAGTCGGTCACCAGTTGCTCGAGGTATTCCTTCTGCTTCGCCACATTGCCGTTCGCTCCCGCTTCGGTGGCCAGAATCAGCAACTTCTCGCCCGGCGAAGCGTTCTCCGACAGCGCCACGGCCTTCTTCAGATGTTCGAAAAATTCTTTCGCCGTTGGACTGGTGTTGGCCCGGTTCAGTTCGGCGAGGGCGAAATTTGGATCGAGCGCAAGCGCTTTATCGAAGTGCTGGATCGAATCCTGAATCAAAAGCTTGTCGGCGAGCGCCTGGCCCAGGGCGAATTCTTTTTTCGCTTCAGCCGAACCGGTCGTCACCGGAATCTTGCCGCCGTTGGGATTATCGACGGATGAAGTCATCCCGATCTGCGTCACGGTGCTGAACGTGAGCAGTGCAACGGTAAGAACTATCCCGAGTTTAATAGGAAGGTGTTTTCGTAACATGGTGGTCTCCGTTCGAAAATCTACCAACACGGCGAGGGAATGGGTCACTTACCCGCGATTACCCTCCCACTAACGCGGGCGGTACGGTCATGATTTGCGGGCTTCTTCTATAACGATAAGCCGAACGAAGACGATTGATTTGTGACCAACGGGCCGAAGGTTGGGCCGAGGTACACTGCGAAGCTGATAAGACGGTGGGGCGCTCAGGGTTTGGTTTGTGTTTGCCTGAAAGGGTTTTTGTGCAAAGCGTCGTCGAAACTTCTGGCGACATTCGATTTGAGAAGGTTACTATGCCGTCGCCTTATTCCGATTTCGCCCCTGGAGGACTAAATGTTAAAGGGATCTCATCAAGTATTTGTGCTCGCGCTCATCGCGCTCGGCTTAAGCGCGAGCTTCTGGTTCAGCCCCAGCGCGGCCAATGCCGCCGGCCAACACTCATTTCCGGTGAAGCAGTACGACGCGTTTCACGACGTGCTGCACCCTCTGCAGCATGAGGCGCTGCCGAAGAATGACTTCAAGACTATTCGAGCCCAATCGCGCCTACTGGTGAAGCGTGGGACCGCGATCGTGAGTTTGGGAATTCCCAGGAGCGTCATCAAGGATCAGCGAGGAGAGTTTGGCGTTGAGCTGAGAAAATTTAGCAAAGCCCTCGCGAAGTTCCGCGCCGACGCACGGACAGGAACCGACGATCAACTGAAAACTTCATTTAGTGCGGTGCATGATTCGTTCGAAATGCTGGCTGGAATGGTCCGGGTTTGAGGTCAGCCGCTTCTCTTACAGCTTTCATTATCAGGTAATTTGACGACCACTTGCGTGACCTCGGTGAGACCAGTGACCGGTCCTACATAGGTGTGTCCTGATCATCTTACGCCAGCAAGCCGCCTCGGAAAGTGCCAGGTCTACCTATCCTCCAGCTTCCGTCCCGCGTTCAAATTATCGAAATTCATTATCGCGTTGAAGACCAGGGCGTAACTGCCTGCGGTTTGCCCGCGCCACATGGGGTTGTTGGAGAAAAGCACGATGTGTCCAGCCCCGAGCGGCGAGTCGATGATGGCCGCGTGCTGAGCAATCTCGTCGCCCCCATCAAGTAAACCGGAAACCAAAAGTTCGCGCGTGTCGGCATAGCGCAGCACCACGCGCGGGCGCGCCGTTGCGGGAATAATGTAAGTGCCGTTGCGTCTTTGTTCCTCGGTCAGCGGTACCGCTTCCCATGTCTCGGCAGTTGCCGGCGTCGGTGCTTCGACCGGCGCACGACCCTGCACGATGTCGGGATCGTCAACCGTGCCGCGCCCGGTTGCGCGTTCTTCACGACGACGACGTGCGCCGCTGCCGCCCGCGATGTTAGTCAAATTAAAAATCGGGCCATTGAAACAATAGACGGCCAGGGAATCGGCGTAGCCGTAAGCGATCGGGCTGGCGGCGTCAACTACCCTGGTGCGTAGAACGGCGCCAATCGAGCGCAACCTGCTTGAGCGCGTGATAGCCACGCCGGGGGTGAAGCCATACGAAACGGCGAGATCGGCCGTATCCATTGAGCTAATCAACAGTCCTCCGCGCATGGCAAAGTTTTGCAGATTGGTAAGTCCCTGCCAGCCGAGACCAGGACGCATATCGTCGGTCGAATCGATCTTGCCCAGGTTCGGTGTCAGCGACGTAGTTTTCCACGGCAGCGGATTGCCATACATCGGCATTCCGCCGATGACTGAGCGCGCGTCGCGGCCCACTGGCCCAAAAACGATTACGTCGTATTTCCTGTTCAAGTCGGGCTCGGCCGCCACGTCCTGCGTGCTGATATATGAATAGGGAACGCGCATCTGATCGAAAGCGAGGCGCCACCAACCTTCATCCTCGGTGTCGATCCACGTATGCAGGATAGCGACGCGGGGAACTTTAATCGCGTGCGTCCGCACTAAGGGCGCACTCGGGACGGCATAACCCTGCAAGCCAAGTTCAGTCAACAAGCGCGATGCGTCACCAGGCGCATTGCGAATGATGAAGGATCCGCGATTGAAAGATCGGCCGGCTGCGCTGAAGGATTCCTCCGCGAGTTCGAACGCCGCATTCTTCAAACCGTAACGCAGCGTAATTAGATTGTTATCGGCGTTGTTGTTCACAATCAAAACCGGGCCTGACCCATTGATCCCGCCGGGCGAGCGCACTTCGCCGTTAACTCGCTCCATCGCCGCATCGAGCACTTTCGTGTCGGTGACGCGAACGACTTGCACGTTACCTAATTCGCCGAAGGTCCAACCGGTATCGTCATAAACATTCTGTTGCGGATCACGCGGGCTCCAGTATTGGTAATCGAGCAACGCATCCGCGATGCGGCTGTACGGCTGGTCCATCCGCACGATGTAACTGCCGGCGGGGAATGTACGAGATCCGCTGGCCGGTGTCGGTGAAGGACTCGGCGAAGGAGAGGGCGTCGCGGGCGATGTGGACGGTGTAGCGGTAGCGTCGGCCGTGGGCGACTTCGTTTCACTGCGGGCCGATTTCTCTTTCTTCACTATCACGGTAAATGGCGCGGTGGCACGGTGGACTTCGCAGCCCTGCGCCTGCATCAAACGGAGCAATTCAGCCTGTCCGCCGGGTCGTCGATCGTCTGCGGGAAAGACATAGGCGGCGGGGCCTTCGTTTTTCGGCTTCTGCACGGAGCGTTTACTCTTTAAGTAAAAATTCTTCAGAAAGAGTTTGCTGTTTTGGCTGAAGTAGTTCAGCGAAATCAAAAGCGCCGTCTGCTGGTAGTTGTTGTTATTGCGCTGTGACCAGGTGGTGCGGGGCAAAGGTGGATTCTGCCTGTACCAGGTGCGCGAATAATCATCAGGCGAGAGAGTGCGCACCAGTGTGTCGGCGCCGGCATTGCCAAAAGTTTCGTAAAGCCGGCTGATGCCGTTGTGTGTCGCGGCGATGAACATCAGGTAGCCCGGCGACCAGGTGTCGAACGTGCCGTGCGCAAAGACACCGGGCATGCCGAACTTCGTCATTTCCGAAACATTGTTCCAGCCAATCAACTGCCATTCATCGGTCAGGATTGGATCGAGCCAGGCATTGTATGGACCATCGCCAATAGTGTTGTCGTAGAGATAGGGAACTGATTCGTGGAGATCGTGCAGCACTTGCGCTTTCCAACCGGTAAAGGTGTTCAGCACATTGCGCGTCAGCTTCAGCGACAAGCCCATGGCGTCGCGATTATTGTCGTGCTCGACGTAATGTCCCCAATAGACCAGTGGCGGCCAGTTATCTTTGGGATGGGCCAGGTGCCAGTTGTAGACATCAACCATGCGATCGCGGCCGTCCACTTCGACAACCGGCGTGATCAAAGTGACCATGTTCTCGCGAATGCCCTTAATGTACGGACTTTCGTCAACGGCTAGCCGGTAGGCGAGTTCCATCAGCGCAGTTGGGGCACCCGTTTCCGGCGAGTGAATGGCGCCGGTGATGTAATAGATGGGAAACGAGGATTGCGCCAGCCGGTCCGCTTCCGCGTCATCCATGCTGATCAGACGCGGATCGGCGAGCTTCGCCAGGCGCGCGCGGTTCTCGTCCAATTTAGCTAACAAACTTTCCGAGGCAACCGCGACAGCGATCATTTCGCGGCCCTCTTCGGTTGTTCCAATCGAAAAAACTTTCACGCGCGGGCTGGCTTTTTCCAGTTCGCGCATGTAGCGATAAACCTCCGCCGAGTAAGGCAACTTCTTCGGCGCGCCGGCCACATCGCCGAGCACCGATTTCGGCGTGGGCACGGTCGGCGATGCCGGCAGATAATCAGTCAGGGGCGAGTTGAAAAAGGGTTCCGTCGTATATTCGCGGATCTTCCTGGTGTATTCCTCGTCAATTGGCTGCGCCGGATCGCGCGCCAGTTTGGTTTGAGCGTTGGTCAGCGAAACGCAGAAGAAAAGAAAAAACGCCGCGAGCACCGTGGCGCGCGCTGAGAGCTGGGAAATGATCATAGATTTTGCCAGGACCGATAAACTGTACGGAACAACGGGAGAAGAAGCTTTTAAGCCAAGCGCATGAGTAAGTCAATAACTAAGCGGTGCGGCGCGCGTGAATCAGCCCCTCCCAATGGGAGGGGTTTGGGGAGGGCTTGGCACAGACCAATCTAAAGGAAGATACGCGCGGCCCTTGAGGCCGCGCGTAAAACTCTCTTATTCGGGCGCGCGTAAGCCCTCCCCTTAATCCCCTCCCAATGGGAGGGGAAACAAGGAGAGCCTGCTTTCAACCTTGGAAATCGAAAACATACGCCTGCCGTGGTGTTTAATCGCAGGGAACCCGTTGCACAAATCACAAGTTTTCGGTAACACTGCTCCGCGTTTGAAAGCAAAGCCTTCCAGAACTAGAATCACTGTCTATTTCCGAAACAAGCTCCAAATTAAAGATGGCAATCGAGGAACCAACACTTCAGCCCAGCGCCCAACCTCCCGAAGAAACGGCTCCGGTTCAAATCCAACCTATCAGTAAAGTTGCGGGCGGCTTTCCGGCCATCGCCGCGACCGTCAAACATGCATGGAAAGAAATGGGGCCAATCCGTGGCGCACGCGCGCTCCTGCGCATGAATCAAAAGGGCGAGTTCGATTGTCCCGGTTGCGCCTGGCCCGAACCGGACGGTGAGCGTTCGCCTTTCGAATTCTGCGAAGAAGGCGCCAAACATGTTGCCGACGAAGCCACCACTAGTCGAGTGACACCGGAATTCTTTCGGCGGTGGAGCGTAAAGGATCTGGCTGCCCAGTCCGACTATTGGCTGAACGCGCAAGGGCGCATCACTCAGCCGATGGTGTTGCGCGAGGACAGCGACCGTTACGAACCAATTGACTGGAATGAGGCGTTTGATCTGATCGCAGGTGAACTGAATACCCTCTCGTCGCCTGACGAAGCGATCTTTTACACGTCTGGCCGCGCCAGCAACGAAGCCGCTTTCCTCTATCAGCTATTCGTGCGCCAGTTCGGCACCAACAATCTGCCGGATTGCTCAAACATGTGTCATGAGTCCAGCGGTACTGCGCTGGTCGAAACCATCGGCATGGGAAAAGGCACCGTGACTCTCGAGGATTTCGATCTGGCCGATGCGATATTCGTGATCGGTCAGAATCCCGGCACCAACCATCCGCGGATGTTGACTAGTCTGCAGCGGGCCAAACAGCGCGGGTGCAAGTTAGTCCACATAAACCCGTTGCCGGAAACGGGCATGACCCGCTTCAAACATCCGCAGGATCCGATCGGAATGTTGGGCGCGGGTACGAAGCTGGCCGATCTGTTTCTGCAGGTCAACCTCAACGGCGACGTTGCGCTGCTGAAAGGCATCATGAAAAAGGTGCTGGCAGCGGAAGAACAGCGCCCGGGAGAGATTCTGGACCAGCAGTTCATCAAGGATTACACGAGCGGATTCAGCGAGTTCAAGACCGCGCTCGATCACACGATGTGGGATGACATCCTCGAGCAGAGCGGCCTGCCGGTCGAAGCCATCGAAGCGGCGGCGAACATTTTCATGGCTTCTGAGCGGACGATTTTTTGCTGGGCCATGGGATTGACTCAACACAAAAACGCCGTTGCGAACATTCAGGAAATTGTGAACCTGATGTTGTTGCGCGGACAGGTGGGGAAACCTGGCGCCGGATTTTGTCCTGTGCGCGGGCACAGCAACGTGCAGGGCGATCGCACCATGGGAATTTGGGAAAGACCGAAAGAAGATTTTCTAAATCGACTAGGCGCGCAATTTGATTTCGAGCCGCCTCGCAAACACGGGTTTGACACGGTGCAGTCAATCCAGGCAATGCACGAAGGCAAGGCCACGGTTTTCTTCGCCCTCGGCGGAAATTTTCTTTCCGCCACACCCGACACCGAATATACGGCTGCCGCCTTGCGTCGCTGTCGGTTGACGGTCCATGTGTCGACCAAGTTGAATCGCGCCCATTTGATTACCGGCAGGCAGGCTTTGATTCTGCCCTGCCTGGGGCGGACAGAAATTGATGTACAAGCCGGAACGCCGCAGTTTGTTACGACGGAGAATTCGATGGGGGTGGTGCAAACCTCGCGCGGCAAGATGGAACCTGCGTCGGAGTTCTTGTTAAGCGAGCCGGCGATAGTAGCGCGCGTGGCGCGGGCGACTCTGCATGAACGCACCACCGTGGACTGGGAAGCGTTGACGGCCGATTACGATCGCATTCGCGATTTGATTGAGCGAGTAGTGTCAGGATTCGACGATTACAACGAGCGCGTTCGTCATCCGGCCGGGTTCTATCTACCGAACGAAGCACGCCAGCGAGAGTTCCGCACGGCGACTGGGCGGGCCCAGTTTACCGTGCACGAATTACCGCGACATGAATTATTGCCGGGACAGTATCTGATGATGACGATGCGCAGTCACGATCAGTTCAACACAACGATTTACGGGTTGGACGATCGTTATCGCGGGATCCGCGGAGGGCGTCGCGTGGTGATGCTGAACGCAACCGACATTCGCGAAGCCGGCCTGGCCGCGGGGCAGCGCGTCGATCTAATCAGTCATTTTGCCGATGGCGAACGATGGGCGCGAAACTTTACGGTCGTCGCTTATGACATTCCACGACGTTGCGCCGCTACGTATTTTCCGGTAACCAACGTGCTGGTCCCGATCGGAAGTGTGGCGGAGAGGAGCAATACACCGGCTTCGAAGTCGGTGGTGATTAGCGTGCGCGCGGCAGCGGGTTAGTAAGGCCGGTGATGCCGGTGATTTTCGCGAAGCTCTTTGGAGTCGCTAACCTGTCAGCGCTTTTCCTTTGGCCGATTGCCTTCGCCTAACCCTGCGGCGCTTAAGCCGCCGGAAACGAAAGCGGCGACAGGTCGCCGCACTCCAAAGAGCTAAGCTACCCCCTGCTGCCGCCTCTTTTGATCCCCTCGCTGCCGTAAATATCCGCTGAGATTGACAGTCACACGCTCGTGCGATAAAAGTCAGCCGTCAATTTGTCATCGACTTGGTAGTACTCCCGGCTAAGCCGCTAAACACTTAACAATTAATTCTGTTCGGAGGTTACCACCCATGCGATCCAGACGCGTCACTTTTCTGCTCCTGGCTTTTTTCCTTCTTGCGGGTCTGCTGAGTCAATCCGGTTACATTGCCTCGGCGCAACTGAAGCTAATCAAACCGCCGCCGCCCCCCAAGACCCGCGTCGAAAACAATAATGAAACGATTAATGGCGTGACCGTCGCCGATCCTTATCGCTGGTTGGAGGATCAGGACAGTCCGGAAACGCGTGCCTGGATCGACGAACAGAACCGCTACACGCAGTCGGTGGTCGGGTCCCTGCCGGGACGCGAAGCCATTCACAAGCGGCTGGAGCAGTTACTGAAGATTGACGTAGTCGGCATTCCGACGGCGCGAGGGGATCGTTACTTCTTTTCCAAACGACTCACCAATCAAAACCAATCCGTCATCTACATGCGCCAGGGAATGAAGGGCCAGGACGAAGTGCTCGTCGATCCCAATAAGATGAGCGCGGATCAAACAACTTCGGTAGGCATCGTCGATATTACCGAAGACGGAAAGTGGCTGATCTACAGCGTGCGGCAGGGTGGTAAGGACGAAAATACCATTCGCATCATGGACATCGATTCGCGCAAGGAATTGCCTGACCAGATGGCCGAAGCGCGCTACTCCGGATTTCAAATGCTACCCGACAAGAAAGGCGTTTACTACTCCAAAGCAATTTATCCGCCGGGCGAGAAGCGAACCGTGTCGCGGCTTTACTATCACGTGATGGGAACGCCGCAGTCCGAAGACAAGATGATCTTCGGCGAGGGCTATGGTTTTACCGACACCGTGAGTCCGGACATTTCGCTCGATGGCCGCTATATGATTATTTATGTTTCCCACGGATCGAGCGGTGACAATGTCGATCTCTATCTTAAAGACCTGAAGAGCGACGGCCCGATTACCACCATTCTGAAAGACATGAAGGCGTCCTTCGGGGGCACGATTATTGGTGATCATCTTTATGCCACCACGAACTACCAGGCGCCCAACCGCCGGGTCATTGATATCGATCTACGTAAACCCGCTCAGGAAAACTGGAAAGAGATTATTCCCGAGGGCCCGAACGTAATCACAAGTGCTTCGTTCGTCGGCGGAAAACTCTTTGTGAACTATCTGGAGAACGTGGCGACGCACGCGAAAGTGTTTGAAACCTCCGGCAAGTGGGTGCGCGATATCAAGTTTCCGACCATCGGTTCGGCGGGTGGAATGAACGGCCGCCCCGAACGCGACGAGGGCTTTTACTCTTTTAGTTCATACGGACAGCCTTCCACGATCTATCGTTACATTCCCTCAACCGGAAAACAGGAAGTGTGGGCGCGCCTGAATGTCCCGGTGAACAGCGCAGAAATCGAAACGAAGCAGGTGTGGTACGCGTCGAAAGACGGCACGAAGATTCCGATGTTCCTGGTTTACAAGAAAGGCCTGCCGTTGGATGGCGACCGGCCGGTTTTTCTGACGGGATACGGTGGATTCAACCTGCGCCAGACTCCCGGCTTTTCGTCGACGGCAGCGTTCTGGGCAGAGCACGGCGGCGTGTTCGCATTGCCCAACTTGCGGGGTGGTGGCGAGTTTGGCGAGAAGTGGCATAAGGCGGGCATGTTCGAAAACAAGCAGAATGTCTTTGATGATTTCATCGCCGCCGCTGAATGGCTAATCCAAAACAAGTATACGAAGCCCGCGAAACTAGCCATCTCCGGTGGCTCGAATGGCGGTTTGTTGGTTGGCGCTGCGTTGACGCAGCGACCGGATTTGTACGGCGCAGTCGTTTGCTCTTATCCATTGCTGGACATGGTGCGTTACGACAAATTCCTGGTGGCGAAGTTCTGGACCACGGAATACGGTTCGGCGGAGGATCCGCAGCAGTTTCCCTACATCTACAAGTACTCGCCGTACCACAACGTGAAGCCCGGCACCAAGTATCCTGCCGTGCTCTTCATCACCGGCGATTCCGACACGCGCGTCGCGCCGTTGCACGCGCGAAAGATGACGGCGTTGCTACAGGCGGCGAATGCATCAGAGCGGCCAATTATTCTGCACTACGACACGAAGGCTGGCCACTCTGGCGGTTTGCCGGTCAGCAAGCAGATCGATGACCAGACGGATACTATGAGTTTTCTGTTCTGGCAGTTGGGAATGAAGCCTTAGCCTGATGTGCTCGCGGCTTAGCCGTCTGATGTGCGGAAGGGCTTTGCCCTTCCGATTATTGGGGGCAATTGTCGGGCTACGCCCAATCGAGGCACAGCCGCTAATTACCTGGGAGCTTCCGGAAGGCCGGAGGCCTTCCGCACATCAGGCGGCAGAGCCGGGGCATTTTCCATATACCATTTTGACATTTTTCATCGGATTACCGCGCTGTGGTACTGACGTCATTCCGGCGCCCCTGAAGAATTACCAGCACAATCAGAATCAATGTCACCAGCGCCGACAACAAACAAAACTGGCAGAAGTGTTTGATAACGAAAGCTTGCAGAAACGTAAGCCACAGCGTCATCACAAACATGACTGCAACCAGGATTGATAACAGGTTGCCGGCCAGGCGATAGCCGAACGCTGCGAGGGTGGCGAGACTGAAAACGCCGAAGTAAGCGGCGGCGCCAATGGCGGCGAGGGGGATGCCGGCCACGACCGAATAGGAACTACCGAGGACTTCCGAACAGCCTGAAATCAGAGTGCAGCGCAAACTCTGGCCGGTCACGTGTTGCACCGTCAGATAAATTGCGTCGCCCAGGCCGATGAGGGAAACAGCAGCAATTATCCCGTACAGCAACGGTCTGCGCTGACTCAGGTTTTCCGCGGTCATCAAAGTTTGGCGAGAAAGTTTTCGCTGCCTATGGTCCTTTTCCACTCAGCGCGGTGTTGATGGCTGAGCGCAGGCCGTCGGGTTCCTTAAGCACATCAAACGGGACCTCGCGGTTGTTCAGGAACACCGTAGGAGTTCCGTCCACGCCGAGCGCGTGCGCGCGCGCGCCATCCAGGAAAATCCGCGTTTCAACTGCCGGCCCATCAAGGTCCGTGTTGAGCCGGTCCATGTCGAGTCCCAGCGATCGTGCCAGTTCCATGAACACCGGTCGCGCGTCTTCAAGTTCGGTCCACTTGGTTTGGTTCTCGTAAAGTTTGTCGTGCATTTCCCAGAACTGCCCCTGCAGTCCCGCCGCCTCAGCCATCCGGGCGGCCAGCAACGCATGCTTGTGCATCGGCATTAATGGCCGCTCGCGAAAGATCACGCGCAGGCGTGAGCCAAACTCGTGTTCAAGTTTCTTCAGCTCAGGGTAAAGCGCCCCGCAAGGCGGACACTGAAAATCCCCAAACTCCTCGATCGTCACCAGCGCCGTCGCTTCACCGCGCACATGTGGCGGAGTGGCGCCGGCGGGGACCCTGGGATTAGTGGCTGGATTGGCAGCCGGATCAGTAGTTGATCCGGACCGTTCCGATCCCGACGAAGCCGTGTCGCTCCGCGCCGGGCCGGGCGAACGCATCAGCATCCAGCCCAGCAGCACGGCGATCAGAAGAACGACAACGATTATGGCGAAGGGAAGAAAGCGCTTCATGAGACGTAGTACTCAACGGTTCTGTCCAGCCTGCCGTCGACATAAACGTCACATTTGTATTTGCCCTTGGGCCAATCACGCGGCAGGCTCAAGTGTCCATGGACCACGTTGTTATCCGGACCCGTGGTGTAATCGATTTCTTTGATTAGCTCGTTCTTGCTGCCCTGCGCGTCGACAATCCACCACGAGAATTTAATCTTCGTGCCTTCCTTGGGGTTTTTCAGCGTGGCCAGACAATGCACCGTGTGATCGCTGGGCTTGAAGGTATTGGTTTCATCACCGGGATCACCCCGGCCATTGTCTTTGGCCATGGTGATTTTGGAAATCGCGCTGGATGATGAATTTGAGTTGGAATTGAAATTGGAATTGCTGGAATACTTGCACGCTAACAGCGCGACTATTACGAGGGCGCCGGCTAACCATGCTGCATGCGGTTTCATTTAGAGTCCTCCAGGGAGATTGATGAAAAATCGTTTCAAGCTGTGGCCAGAGCCAGAGTACCGGCGAGCGAGCGAAAGATTTCCCGCCCGTCGCTCGAACCTAAAAGTTCTTCACAGGCGCGTTCCGGATGCGGCATCAGTCCTAAAACGTTCCGGGTGCGATTGCAAATGCCGGCGATATTATCGCGCGAGCCATTGGGATTAGCGGCCGCGGTCGCTTCGCCTTGGCCGTTACAGTAACGAAAGATGATTTGATCATTGCGCTGAAGTTCTGCCAGCGTAGCGTCGTCGCATACATAGTTGCCTTCAGCGTGGGCGATGGGAAGGCGCAAGACGCTGCCGGGCGTCAATTCGTGCGTGTAAGGCGTGGCGGAACTCTCCACGCGCACTCGCACATAATCGCAGATGAAATGAAGATCGCGATTGCGTATCAGAGCGCCAGGGAGCAATCCGGCTTCGCAAAGAATTTGAAAACCATTACAAACGCCAAGCACGAATTTGCCCTGAGCGGCGAACCGTTGCAGTGAAGTCATCACCGGCGAGAAGCGAGCGAGGGCGCCCGCCCGCAGGTAATCACCGTAGGAAAATCCGCCGGGAATAATTACCGCATCGTAGGAGCTGAGATCCGTGTCGCGGTGCCAGATGAAATCAACCGGTTGCCCCACGTGCTTGGAAATCACGTGGTAAGCATCGTGATCACAGTTCGAGCCGGGAAATACAACGACGCCGAATTTCACGCTTCCATCTCCACGCGATAGTCTTCGATGATCGGATTGGACAGCACTTCGCGGGCCATCCTGTTTGCCGACTCGCGCGCTTCTGCTTCGCTTAAGGATGCATCGATGGCTATCTCGAAATATTTGCCCTGGCGGATGTCGGCCACGCCGCTGAAGCCCAGCAGTTCCACCGAATGCTGAATTGCTTTGCCCTGCGGATCGAGGACCCCGGCTTTCAAGGTCACATAAACTCTGGCTTTCATTGCCACTTTAACCGCTCCTTATGAGTCCTACGTGAGTCCTACGGTAAAACATTGCATGCGCGCAGTCTATGCCTTAAGATTTGCGGCCTTATAGCAGCAGTCAAACGTTCCCGGCTGCGTTTTGCGCTCAAACCGAAAATTGGTGCGCCCGATTATCGGTATCCATATAAGAAAAGCCGGACCCAAACAAACCCTGAAACAATTAACCAAACCCTTCGAAGGAGAGTAGGAAAGAACCATATGCAGAATATGTCACCCGATAAATCGTCCCTGGGGCTCGACGTCAACGTCGTGGCCGGGCTCTGTTATGTTGGCAACCTGGTTTGCGCCCTCGGGCTGATTCTCAGCATTATCACCGTCGCCACCGACAAGACTCATAAACTGGCACGCTTCCACGCATTCCAATCCATATTTCTGACCGTGATTGGATTCGTGCTTGGCTTTGGCTGCTGGATCGTTATTATCATCGGTGCGGTGCTCGATAACGCCATCGGCTTCCCACTCTTCACGATCGTTCTGGGTCTGCTCCTTGGCTTGCTCGGGCTAGCATGGACGATCGGCGTTATTTTCGCCGCAGTCAAAGCCTTCCAGGGTCAGATTTTCAAACTGCCGATCATCGGAAACTTTGCTGATCAATATTCCAACTAACGAATCAACTTTTGGAGTGCGGTCACAGTGATCGCACTCCAAACCTCTCTACTGCTCCGTGAACACGCGGGCAAAGATCGCATCCACATTCCGCAGATACGTTTCCAGGGAAAACGCGCGCGCGATTTGTGCCGGTGAAAGGTGCGCCTTGATTTCCTCGTCGGAAGAAACGAGATCCTGTAGATTGCCTCCTTCGTCCCAGGCTTTCATCGCATTCCGCTGCACCCATTCATAAGCTTGTTCTCGTGAAACGCCGGCTTGAGTTAGCGCCAACAACAGTTGCCCGCTGAAGACCAGGCCCCGCGTAGCCGCGAGGTTGGCCAGCATGCGATCCGGATAGACCACCAGTCCTTCAACCAGCGAAGTCATTTTGTGCAGCATGTAATCGAGCGCGATGGTGGAGTCCGGCAGCACCACGCGCTCAGCCGACGAATGCGAAATGTCGCGTTCGTGCCATAGGGCCACGTTCTCCAGCCCGACCAGACTGTTCGCCCTGACCACTCGCGCCATCCCGCAAATTCGTTCTGACAGGATCGGATTACGCTTGTGCGGCATGGCGCTCGATCCCTTCTGCCCTTTTTTGAAACGCTCCTGGGCTTCACGCACTTCGGTGCGCTGCCAATGGCGAATCTGGAGGGCAAACTTATCCAGTGACGACGCGATGATCGCCAGCGTGCAAAGGAATTCCGCGTAGCGATCACGCTGAATTATTTGCGTCGAAACCGGCGCGGCCTGCAGGCCGAGCATCTCGCAAACTCCTTCTTCGACTTCCGGATCAAGGTGGGCGAACGCGCCCACTGCGCCGCTAATCTTACCCACGGCAACTGACTCGCGTGCCTGGACCAGCCGGCGGCGGTTGCGGCGCATTTCGGCATGCCACAGCGCAAAGACTAATCCGAACGACGTAGGCTCGGCATGAATGCCATGCGTTCGTCCAATCTGCGGTGTTTCCTTAAACTCAAAAGCGCGCGCCTTCAACACCGGCAGCAGGGCATCGATCTTTTTCAGCAGCAAGTCGCACGCGTCGCGCAGCAGCAGCGCATTAGCAGTATCGACTACGTCTGACGAAGTCAGGCCGTAATGCACAAAGCGCGCGGCCGGTCCGATGTTCTCCGCCAGGTTGGTGGTGAATGCTATGACATCGTGATCGGTAGTTTTCTCAATTTCGTTGATGCGGGCGACGGAGAATTTTGCGTGTTGCTTTATCTCAGTCAACGCCTCCGCCGGGATTGTTCCCATGCGAGCGTGCACTTCACAGACGGCGATCTCGACGTCAAGCCACTTTTGAAACCTGGACTCGTCGGACCAGAGCGCGCCCATCTCAGGCAATGTGTAACGTTCGATCATGATCAGGGTAAAGAGCCAAGGGAAAAAGGCTGATGACGTTGCCTTTTCAATGGCAAACGAAAAATGAGAAATGACATATGGAAAATCTTCTTTTCGCTCTAATTAATCGAGCGATCATCGTAGCCCGGTCGAGTTTACAAAGTATCCCGCCAGCAGCCAACGCCCATCGCGCTCAACGAGGGTGAAAGTCTCCATCCCTTCACCTCTTTCGAACTTCGTTTGATAGCTGACGACGAACGAGCGTCCGGTAAGTTTTCCGCCGCTGTTATGTTCTTCGGCCGCGGTGTGCAGCGCGCGATTCTGGACCTTTCCCAGCTTCGTCTTTACCGTTTCGAATACCGCCGTCGATTGCTCGAGCGTTGAATCGCGGCGCCACTCAGCCGCCGCTTCGTTATAAATCTTTTCGTACCGATCGGCCGCAATATCGTCCCCTACGTTTGCGACAGCGCTCTGCACGGCTGACGGCACGCCTTCGCGGTTTGCTTGCAGCGCGCAGGAAGAAAACGTAAAGGCAAAAAGAAAAACAGCCAGAAAAATAGTTTGCTTCAGTTTGAGACTTTCATGAATCCTGAACTGCAGCGCGGCGATCCTTCCAGCTTTTTCCATTATCTTTTCAGACTTCAATCCAGGGTGTCGGCTCCGACGGAAACGAAAGGCTGAACTGCGTATCGCTATGAAATAGGGGCGACCGTTCCTGCAGCGCGCTCTCCGCGCAAATCTTCGCGAGGAAGGGGTTGTTGGCGCGCTGTGACAAGTGCGCCAGCACAACATGATTGGCCCGCCCGTCAAACCCGTCACGTAACCAATCCGCGATGTCTTCGTTCGAAATGTGACCCAGGCGCGAAAGGATACGTTGTTTTAACTCCCACGGATAGACGCACGCCTTAAGCATGTCGCGGCTGTGATTCGATTCGATAACAATCGCCGCGCAACCACGCAATTGTTCGGTGATTAGGGTGGTGATGTGGCCGAAATCCATCAGTGTCGCAATCTTCACACCTGCATGCATGGCGGTGAAACCAAAGTTATCAACTGCATCGTGCGGCACGGTGAAGGGATGGAAGTCGATAGCGCCGATGCGGAAGTCGCGGCTGGATTCAATCTCTACCGTGCGATTGCGCAACGCATCCTGCCGCCGGCGCGGCTCTTCATTGCCGATGCCGCGCTCACCGCAATATGCGTCGAGGGTTTTTTGCGAAATGTAGACCGGGCAATCCACCAGCTTGAGCAACACCCGCAATCCGCCGGCGTGGTCACCATGTTCGTGTGTGACCAGGATCGCATCGAGTTTCGTTACGTCCTCGCCGACCGCAGCCATACGCCTGGCCGCCTCGCGCGCACTGAGGCCCGCATCAACCAGGACGCGTGTGCCATTGGCAACAATCAAAACCGAGTTGCCGGTTGAGCCGCTGCCAAGTACCGTCAATTTCATCGTTTAGATTTCCAGCCGCGCTCGATCGACATGAAAGCCGTTAAGATTTCCCAGGGCCCCCAGGGCCACGGTTTCGCTGTTGAAGCATTGCTGGGCAACGCGACGAACGTCTTCCGGCGTGACGGCTTCGACTTTGCGAATTATTTCTTCGGAAGGAATGCGACGGCCGTGAATTATCTCCTGCCGGGCCAGAGCGCCGGCGCGAGAGCTGGTCGATTCAAGGCTGAGTAGAATGGACGCAATCGCTTGTTGCTTGACCAGATCCAGTTCGTCGTCCCCGACGTCTTCGCGAACGATACGGCGCAACTCGATTAGCGCGAGATCCAGCACCTGGTCAATTTGGGAAGGTGACGCGCCGGCATAGATATTGAAAATGCCAACGTCGGAGTAGGTATTTCCACCCGCCCCGATGGAGTAAGCCAAACCACGTTCTTCGCGAACTGACTGCCACAGGCGGCTGGAAGTTCCGCCTCCCATCAGGGATGCAAGCATGCTGGCTGCGTACCGATCTTCGCCGGTAGCCGAAGGCCAGGGCGTCGCCAGAATCAGGTGGGCCTGCTCCAGCTCTTTTTTCCGCTCGATTAGAATTGGCGCGGCGGCCCGCGGGCTCGGCTCTGCGGTGGGCTCCGACACTGTGGCGTCGCTCGCGGAACCTTCATCAAACGCACGCTCAGCCATTTCTACCAAACGGTCGTGCGCCACATTTCCGGCGGCCGCGACCACCAGGTTCGCGGGCGCGTAACGCCGGCTGTGAAACTCCGCGGTCTTCGCCTGATTGAAGGAAGAAACGGTCTCTTCGGTACCCTCGATCGGTCTGCCCAGCGAGTGATTCGGGAAGTAAGCTGCGTGAAATCTTTCTGCCAGAAACTCCTCCGGCGTGTCCTCGATCATCTTCATTTCTTCGATGATCACCTTCTGTTCACGCTGCAAATCTTCTTCGTCAAACCGCGGATTGCGCACCATGTCGGACAGCAAATCGAACGCCTGGGGCAGCGTCGTATCCACCACTTTCATAGCAAAGCCGGTCATTTCGTGACTGGTATAGGCATCGATGTGGCCACCCAGCCGGTCGGACTCATTGGCGATGTCGCGGGCAGTGCGACGGTGAGTTCCCTTGAATACCGTATGCTCGATGAAGTGGGAAATTCCGTTCAGGGCCGGGGCTTCGTTACGCGATCCGTGACGCAGCCAAATGCCCGCGGTAACGGATCGCAGCCCGGCCATGAACTCGGTTAACACGGTCAGGCCGTTAGCGAGCTTGGTTGACTGCACCTGATTGGTCATAGTTAGAGATAGCGGAAGGCAAACGCGATCAGTTTCTGTAACGCAATATCCTAACATGCCTCCAAGTGACGGCAAAACCGGCACATTTGGCGACCTCGCGCCGGTGATTTGCGGGCCGGATTGTTGATCACGAGCTTGACAGGTGCCCGCTTCTGGCTGAAAATAATTCCATTCAAGAGGGTTAACGATAAGTCTCCTCGCCAGAGCGTGCGGCCCGGGCATTGGCCTTTTTATGTTGAGGGCAACCATAACCCAGTAGCTTTGGCATCTGATGAACCAAGACGGACCTTCCCGACTTTGCCGGACATGATCAATTGTGCCTAAGTGCGTGGCCGTTTCTGGAGCGTTCGTCAAGGAGGCTCAACCGCAATGAGAAAAGTCATTCAAGCAGCGTTGGCCCTTTGGCTGGCAATTGGGTTCGGAGGATTTGTTACCAAAGAAGCCGAGGCTAAGAGCACGCGAACTCTAGGCACGATCGCGGGCTCCGTGAGAGATCAGAAAGGCCTGCCGATGGCCGGCGTCTTGATCTCACTGATCCGCGAAGGCGCGGGCGGCGTAATGAAGCAGACCCGCAGCACGGCGGACGGCAGTTTCTCCGCCAGAATTGCGCCTGGCCGCTACTCGCTAAAGGCATTCGCTGAAGGATTTAACGAAGTTCTTTTCTCCTCCGTTCAAGTCAGACCCTCCGACGAAATCATCTATCGATTTAATCTCGAACCGACCGGTTCCGGCCGCACCTCCGTGGAGCAGCGGAGGGACCGCGACGATGTGAAGTGGCGCCTGCGATCAGCTCATGGACAGCGCTCAATATTTCAAGCCGGCGAAGGCGAGAATGGCGCGATCGCGGACGCGGCGGACGTGGTCGAAGCGAGCGAAGCGGCGGAATCACAGGCGGCCGGTGTCGCCGAAAAGCCTCGGAACCGGACCCACGGAGTCGTCGAAACATATTTCAGTAGTGGTACATCCTATAGTTCTCCTTATTCCGGCGTTAACTTCGCCTTCGACTCCGCGGCGGGTGATCGCGTTGAATTGATCTTCGCGGGCCAGACGGGAACAGGCATAGGCGCGCCCCAAAGACTCCAAACTGCGGCTCGGGTTCGCGCGAACAACCGTCATGTGCTGAATCTGAGCGCCGGCGTTGTGCGCCTGCCTTCCGAGAATGGCTTTTCTGGAGTGGCGGCGGGGAATTCACTCGGCCAACTTTCGGTGCGCGCCATTGACGAATGGGTTGTGCGCGACGGCGTAGTGGTCGTGCTCGGTCTTGATTATTCGCGCTTCATGGGCGCCGGCGGAGCAACCTCCATCAGCCCACGGATCGGATTGCAGTTTGATGCAAACGCGCGCACTCGAGTGAAAGCCGCATATGCGCCAGGCGGTAATGATCCAACGGCGCAAAGCGTCGCTTCGTTCGGCGAGGGTCAGGTCGATTTCCGCCAGCCGGAAATGCAACCGACGCTGTTTGTCGACGGCCAGGCTGTGATGGAACGCAGTCGCCGTTTTGAGCTTGGCATCGAACGAGTCCTGGACAACGAATCCAGCGTCGAAGCAACGGCATTCTTTGATGCCACGACAGGTCGTGGGCTTGGCTTACTTAGCACGCCGTTGACGGCATTCTCCGGCGACAGCGGCGCGGCCCTGATGAGCATGGCGAATCAACAAGGCGCCGCTCGCGGAATGCGTGTGGTCTATGCGCGACGCATCAGCAGCGTGTGGAGCGCTTCGGCCGGCTATTCTTTCGGACGCGGTCAACGACTCTCGCCAAGCGGCATCACAAACCCGGCGGATCTTTTTGATAGTGGATTCTTTCAAACCGCGGCAGTCCAATTAGATGCCGGCTGGTCCACCGGGACGAATGTCCGCACGGTCTTTCGCTTTTCTCCTGAAGCCACCGTTTTTGCCATTGACCCCTTTGCCGGCCGTCTGGCCGTGTACGATCCTTCATTGAGCATACAAGTCACGCAGGATCTTCCGACCTTCGGATTGCCGATCCGCGCCGAGGCAATCATCGATGCGCGCAACCTGCTGGACTTTCAGACCCAAACGGACAACGGCGATACGGTGACGCAGGTCGGTTTTACCCGTCGTTCGCTCCGCGGCGGTATTTCGCTCAGATTCTAAATTCACAGGAGGGGTCGTCTCCTATCCTTACTGACGGAAGAAGACCTTAAGCAACAGACGGAACACGCCTGTTTTACCCCCATGTTTTCTCCAAAATCTCGGAACAAGTACGAAAACTCGGATGAAGTTTTCTCTCAGCAAAGCTGATCTATCTACTGCCCTATCGCAAGTTATGCCGGACGGTGGCCAAAACCATGCAATCTCTCTTAAGCCAACGCGAACTGTCCCGTAAATATTTCGGAATTGCTGGTCAACAGGCTTGGAACATTGCTTGCTTCTTTGAGCGCGACTTAGTGTGATTAGTTCGTGAACCTCTGAAAAGGGCGAAGCTGTGAAGGATTCGATACTGACAACAAAGACCTGGCTGCTGCTGGTGGCGGCTTCTTTGTTGATTGTTGCCGGTGTCCTGAACTTCGGTCAGCGTTTGCGACAGCAGCCCCCGGCTTGGGATGGCATCTCCTGGGTCGACACAAAGGATGGAATTACCGCAACCAGAGTCGAGCCTAACTCCGCCGGTAGTCTGGCGCGGCTAACTGCCGGGGATCGTTTGATCGCCGTCAGCAAGGACGATCGCAAATACGAAACACTCGCCGACGCCAAAGATGTCCAGATATTGCTCGAAGAAGCGCGAGTTGGCGGCGATATCCATTATCTGATTTACAAGCCCACCTATCCCGAAGACAGCCGGTATTACTTCGCCGATCTCAGCAACCTGGGCGTCAGGCAAAATTGGTTGCCGCGGGACGTTTATCTAAACGTCATCGGTCTGATTTGGCTGGTCATCGGCTTCTTCGTAATTTTCAAACAGGGTGGGCGCGCCCCCTTCGTCCTTCATTTCGCTTCGGTCTGTCTGGCGGCATTTGTCTTTCACTTCTACACGCCGCTGGGAAGTTATGAAGATCTGGATCTGCCGATCGCGATTTTAAGAAACGCTTCCTTCATTCTCTTCGCGCCGTTGTTTCTGCATTTCTGCGCTATCTATCCGGCCCGGACTCATCTCTTCGAAGAACGACGATGGCGTGTGATAGCGCTCTACCTTCCAGCTCTGGTGATGCTGGTGCTGGTGGGCCTGATTTATTCGCCCTGGGTGCATGCTTCGGCCAACTTCTTCAGCGTCTTCTATAAGATTGGCTTCATACACTTCAGCATCGCGCTCGTGCTTAGCGCCGCCCTGCTGACTCGCCGTTTCATTAAGAGCAAGAACACGGTCATTCGCCAGCAACTCAAGTGGGTGGTCTGGGGGTCGATGCTGGCCATCGCTCCTTTCACGTTGCTCTACGGTTTCGGTTACATCCTCGGTGCGGAGAGTGAAAGTTGGGTGACGGACGTGGCCGTGCTGCCGCTCGCTCTGATCCCGATGGCGTTTGGTTATTCGGTAGTGCGTTATCGCCTGATGGATGTGGAGTTGGTCGTGCGCCGCGTGGCGGTTTACGCGCTGACCACCGCTGCGATCGCTCTGATGATCGGTTCAGTAGTTTACCTGGCCGGGCTTTATGCGCTGAATGGCGAATTAGTGACCTCCGGCGAGATAACGCTGCGGGTCGTGGTGGCGGTAGTTGTCATGGCGGTGATCGTGATTCTGGCGGCGCCGGTGAAAAATTTTCTCCAGGAGCGAACTGATCGGCTTTTCTACGGCGAGCGCTATGACATGCGGAACAGCCTGCTGGATTTCGGCCGGACGCTGTCAGCCACCACCGCGCTGGAGCCTTTGCTGGATGGATTGATCAGTCGTTTGCAACAGGTGATGAACGTCGAACGCGTCGCGATTTTTGTCGAGGATGCCAGAGAGCCTGCCGGCTATCGCGTGGCGCGCGCTGCCGGGCTTTCTTCAGCGATGATAGTCCCGCCGGATTTTCGCGAGATGATTCGCACTCGCTCAGCGGCGACCGGCGTCGTCCGAGCCGATGATTTGGATCTGGTGCCGAACACCACCGGATTCGTTCGCCGCGCGCTGCATTACTACGTTCCCTGTGTCGTACGCGGCCGCATGGTCGCAGTCATCGGACTGGGCCGATCGGTGGACGGCGCGGTGTTGTCTTCGGAAGACGTCGAAATACTGCGCACCGTGTCCGGCTACGTCGCCGTCGCGATTGAAAACAGCCTGCTTTATCGCGAGCAGGAACAGCGGGCTGAAGAACTCGAGATGTTGAAGGAGTTCAACGAATCAATCGTTGAATCAATCAATGTTGGACTGATGGCGGTGGATCTGAACGGCTGCGTGACCCGGTTGAACTCGGCACTGGAAGAAATGGTTTCAACCAGCCGGGAAGAAGCGGTGGGCAAGCGAGTAGAGGATCTTTTCGCTGAAGATTTCTCAGATACGCTGAATCAAGTGCTGGGCCCCGATCGCTGGCGTCTGACTGGCTTGCGCAATATCTACAAGTTGCACACCTCGGTTAGGGCCGGACGCTCGCTGGTGCTGAATATTGCGATTGCGCCATTACGAGTGAATTCGCATGAACGCACCGGCGCGCTGGTGGTGATGGAGGATGTCACTTCGCGCATCCGTCTGGAAGAACAGTTGCAACAGCGCGAAAAACTTTCCTCGATTGGATTGTTGGCGGCGGGCGTGGCCCATGAGGTGAACACGCCGTTGACGGGCGTTTCCTCCTACACGCAAATGCTCCTGGGAATGTTTCCTGATACAGATCCCAAGCACGCTTTGCTGCAGAAGGTGCGCCGGCAGGCTGATCGCGCGACCGATATCGTAAATAACCTTTTGAATTTTTCCCGCACCGGCAGCGCCACTGAATTTAACGAGGTTGATGTGCATCGCGTGCTGGATGACACGCTGCAATTGCTGGAGCCTCAATTGCGCAGCAGCCAGATTGAAATCGTCCGTGAGTACGATCCCGAAGCCTCCCTCTTATTTGGCAACTCCGGCAAGCTTCAGCAAGTGTTCACCAATCTGCTTTTGAACGCGCGCGACTCCATTGTAGGCGGCGGTCGCATCACTCTGGCCACGAGATCCAACGGCCACGATGAAGCGCTGTTGGTCGAAATCTCGGACACCGGCGTGGGGATTGATCCCGAAAACGTGGCCAAGATTTACGACCCGTTCTACACGACCAAGGGTGTCGGACAGGGAACAGGACTTGGTCTCGCCGTCTCTTACGGCATCGTCCAGGAACACTCCGGTCATATCTCCGTCAGTAGCGCGCCCGGCCGCGGCACAACTTTCCGCATCACTCTCCCCACCGCAGGTTCCCGCGTCCGCCTGCAGGCGATAGCGCAGTAGTTGTATCCTTTTCAATTCATCGAGACACAAGTTCAGTCTGTTTTTTCTTCGCGCCGGTAGGCGTGGAAGGACGGTAGCCAGTAGCAAGCGCGCAGCGCGCGGCCACTGGTTTTCCCTCCCAGTGCGCCTCCGCCGCAGAACGGCAGGTAACCTTGAGTGCTTGGTGGCTCTTTGTGTCTGATGGTAATCTCGCATTCCCAGACGCCGTTTAATTAAGCAAATGATTGCCGATAGTTCACCCGCAAGAATGAAGCCCGAAAGGCGGACCGCCAAAAAAGGCTCGGTACTGGTCGTGGATGATGAAGAGATCATGCGCGACGTGCTGGAGACGCTTTTGTCGGCGGAAGGTTATCGGGTCGATCTCGCCAAGACTGGCGAGGAAGGCCTGGATGCTTATGGCCGGCGGTCTTACGACGTGGTCCTGCTCGACGTGTCCATGCCCGGCATTGGCGGACTGCGCGCGCTGGAAGGATTTTTGAAGCTCGATGCCGACTCTGTGGTGGTGATGATTACTGCCTACGCGACTTTCGATACGGCGATCGCGGCCTGGGAGCGCGGCGCGTTTGGCTGTATTCGCAAGCCGTTTCAAAACGAGCAAATCAGCGCCACCGTCGCTGCCGGCATCAAGCGGCGACGTAAGGAAGAAGAGCGCCGCACGTTACGGCGCGCGATGAGTCGCGCAGTAGACCGGGGCGCGATTGTCGGCCGTTCAGACATTATGCAGGAAGTCTTTCGCCTGGTGGAGCAGGTTGCGCCGGCGCGTTCGACGATCCTGATTACCGGCGAAAGCGGCACGGGTAAGGAACTAATCGCCCAGGCAATTCATGAGGCGAGTCCGCGCGCCGGCAAACCGTTCGTGACCGTGAACAGCTCAAACATTCCTTCGGAGCTTTTAGAATCCGAACTGTTTGGTCATACGCGTGGCGCCTTCACCGGGGCGGTGGCGGCGAAAAAAGGTTTGTTCGAAGTTGCCGATAATGGCTCGATTTTTCTGGATGAGATTGGTGATATCCCGCCCGAAACTCAGGCGCGTCTGCTGCGAGTGATACAGGAGCGCGAATTTACACCGCTGGGCGACACCAGTCCGCGCCGGGTGGACGTTCGCATCATCGCAGCCACCAACGTTGAATTGAAGGAAGCGGTCAAACAGGGAACGTTCCGCGAAGATCTTTACTATCGCCTTTCGGTAGTACCGATTGAGTTGCCGCCTTTGCGCGATCGACGCGAAGACATTCTGCCGCTGGCGCAACATTTCATCCGCAAATACAACGAGGAAAACGGCCGTCAGGTGTCTGAGCACATCGCGCCTGAAGTGTTAGCGCTGCTCGAAGCTTATTACTGGCCGGGCAATGTGCGCGAGCTGGAGAATGCCATCGAACGCGCGGTCGTGATCGCCCCGGGCGATGAGGTAACGCGCGAGTGCCTGCGCACGGAAGTAAGTGATCCGGAAGCCGCGATGGCCGTCGCGCGGGCCTCTGCCGGAAGTGCCTCGGCGTTGGATATTGGACGAGGCGTGAATTTCTACGACGAGGTTCGGCGCTTTGAGATCGACTTGATTCGTCGCGCACTGGAACAGACCGTCGGTCATCAATCGCGGGCGGCGCGTTTGCTGGGAATGAATCCGACGACGCTGAATTCCAAGATCAAGACCTACAATATCAACTTGCGGCCATTGACGTAGGACAGGCAATCCTGCCTGTCCTTTTTGCTGATTGTGTCAGTGGGGTGGCTTTCCTACCGTTATGCGACGACGTGAAGGTGATGGATGTCCGATCGCGGGAGCGCTGCAGGTTGTCGGCGATAAGTGGACCATGCTCGTCGTGCGTGACCTCGCCAATGGACCAAAGCGGACCACTGATTTGCTGGCCGCGCTGCATCCCATCAGCAGTCGCACACTGCTAGGCCGTTTGCGTGACCTGGAGCAGGATGACCTGGTCACCCGGGAAGACTTCCACGAGAACCCGCCACACGTTGAGTACGCGCTGACGCGAAAAGCCGAGGCCTTGTTTCCCCTGCTCGAAGCGCTGCGCCAACTAGGTCAAACGTTGGACTGCAATGAATGTGAAGACCGTCGCGAACGTCTGGGCTTCTACTGCGAGTTTTGCCCGCGGACGACTGTGCCGCAAACGTTTGTGCGCGAGCCTGCGCCCGCTCCCACCCCTCGGAGACCACGCCACGAGCTTGACGATCAGATTGTATTGTTGTGAGTTTTCGGCAGGCAGTAATCCAAATCAATCTAGCGTCGCACTGGAACAAGCGACCCGAGGGCTCAGCGCCCGCCACGGGCGCTAGACCTTAAAACCGCTTGCTACCGCAAGCGGCTCTGATCCTGGTTCGATTGACAGGCGCTCATCTGTCTTCGCACTTCACGACGACCTGTCACGCTCCTACTTCTGACTTATTCGGCACGATATTACCGTCAGGCATGATGATGGCCTCGTGATCAGGTGTGATGAGTTCACCCTCGATCGTAACTTCCTCACCGCTGGGCATTGCAACCGGCAGATGGTCCAGGAAGCGCTCAGCATCGATGGCGGCCATGCAGCCGGTTCCCGCCGCGGTTACCGCCTGGCGGTAAACCGAATCCTGCACGTCACCGCACGCAAACACGCCGGGAATATTGGTGGCAGTTGAATGCCCCGAAGTTTGCAGATAGCCCACCGCATCCATATCGAGCTGGCCCACGAAGAGTTCGGTATTCGGTTTATGGCCGATCGCCACGAAGACACCTTCGCAGTCAAATATTCGCTCCTGCTTCGTCTGCAAATCCTTCAGTCGAACTCCGGTCACGCCCTGCTCCGCGTTTCCCAAAATCTCTTCGACCCCGGTATTCCAAATGAACTCGATCTTGTCGTTATTGAACGCCTTGTCCTGCATGATCTTTGACGCGCGCAACTTGTCGCGACGATGGACCACGAAAACCCGTTTCGCGTAGCGAGTCAAAAACGTCGCTTCTTCCATAGCCGTATCACCGCCGCCAACCACCATCAAGTGTTTGCCGCGGAAAGCAGGCAGGGGACCGTCGCAGGTGGCACAGGCCGAGACGCCGTTGCCGCCGAACCCGTCAGGAACCTTGGCCTCTCCCGGAATCCCCAACCATTTTGCTGAGGCGCCCGACGCGATGATTAGCGCTTCAGCTTCAATCTCTGCTTCGGCCGTGGAGAGCACGAACGGGCGCTCGCTCAAGTCGACGCTTTCGATCCAGGCTTCATGAAATTCAGTCCCGAAACGTTCCGCTTGCTTGCGAAACTCAACCATCAGATCGGGCCCCTGAATTCCTTCGGAGAAGCCGGGATAGTTCTCCACGTCAGTGGTAATCATCAACTGTCCGCCGGGCGCCGTTTGCTTTTCCGCGTTGGCCGGTGCGTCTATCAACAGCGGTTTCAAATTCGCGCGCGCAGTATAGATAGCGGCGGTAAGTCCCGCTGGTCCGGAACCGATAATGACTACATTTCGGTGAAGCTTTTGTTTGCCCATCGCGCGCCCGTTCTCCTCTAAAAATGTGTTGAATTTCCGCGTTGACCCATCACGGTATGGCGTTTTCGGTTGCGCGTATAGTATAACTAGTGCCGCAATAGTAGTCGAACACCGTCGGTCATAAAGTAAACAAGGAGCGCGGCCCGCTTCCAACCTTATGACCTTAGAGCTGAACTCTTTTGCGCACACTCTCCACAGACCACTCTGCCGAGATATTGATTAATAGCGTCGCTATCCTGGGCGCAGGAACGATGGGCCACGGCATTGCCCAGGTCGCCGCTGCCGCTAACTTTCCTGTAATTCTATTCGAAGTGAATAACGAAGCGCTCGCGCGCGGAGTGGCCGCGATTGAGCGCAATTTGGCGAAAGGCATTCAGCTCGCAAAACTTACTGAAGGTGATCGGGACAATATTCGGCAACGGATTCGCGGCACGGTCGACCTATCCGAAGTGGCAGGCGCTGATTTGATCATTGAAGCCGTGCCGGAAAAGCTGGAGCTAAAGCAGGACTTGCTCCGCCAGATTGAAGCGCTAACCGGCAGCCACGCGATCTTTGCATCCAATACATCGTCGCTTTCCATCGGCGATATCGCCGCAGTTTCCACCAGACCCCAGCAAGTCATTGGCATGCATTTTTTCAATCCCGTGCATCTGATGCGCCTCGTCGAAATTGTCTGCGGTCAGCAAACCGCGCCGGAGACGGTTGCCGCCGTCGAACAGGTTGCGCGCCGCATGCGAAAGGAACCGATCATCGTGCGCGATGTGCCGGGATTCGCGTCCAGCCGGCTGGGGGTCACGCTCGGATTGGAAGCAATGCGCATGGTGGAACAGGGTGTGGCGAGTGCAAAAGATATAGATACCGCGATGGAATTAGGCTATAACCATCCTATGGGGCCGCTGCGGTTGACGGATTTAGTGGGACTTGATGTCCGTCTGAATATCGCCGAATATCTTTACTCTGCGCTTGCTTCCGAAACTTTTAGACCGCCCGAAATTCTGCGTCGCATGGTCAGCGAAGGAAAACTAGGTAAGAAGTCAGGCGAAGGCTTTTACAAATGGGGCGAGGCAACGAGTTGATCTCGATGCCTTAACTACTGCGAGCTGGAATTAAACAAGGGTTTCATGGGACCAGAAAACTACAACAACGAAGAAAAACGCTTTGCGCTGCGAATGGCTGTCCACGTGGACATCGTAGTGTCGGGCCGCGCCGAAGACGGTGCTTCCTGGAGCGAGCCGACGGTCACCGACGACATTTCCACCGCGGGCGCGCTGTTTCATCTTAATCAGAAAGTGACTCGCGGCGAGCGGCTTTACCTGCGCGCCCATAAACCTGATGGCACTGCGATCGAAGCCTCAGCGATCGTGATCCGCATCGCGCCGGCCGTCTATGCCGCCCGCGTGGGGGTGCAGATTGCCGAACCCACCGACACTTGGTTGCGTCTGTTTGTCTCCTGGGTGGCCGATGAACAGCCCGCACCGCCGCCTGATCCAGACGACGATCTGGCTGAAGACTAAAGCGCTGGATCTCCTCCAGCGTTAAAGCCGCAAAATCTCAAAAATTGTTGACAGGATTTTCCTGAGGGCTTAGAGTGCGTCCGTCTCACACACGCATTAACGTCACTCAATGACTTAACCTTACCTGGAGGTACATTCTCAATGGCTACAAAAGCAAGCACTATCAGGATGGGCGATCTTGCCAAGTCGATCGATCGCGCCGTCGCGGCGTCCGGCAAGAAGTTTCCCGGTGACTGGATCATGGGCCGCATGATTCGCGAAAGCCTGGCGAAACAGATTGACACGAATGCCGTCGCCCGCAGTATTACCAAAGACATGAGCTCCTCGATGCCGGGCTTCAAGTTAACGCCGAAGGTCATCACCGCCGGCGGAATCACAACCATGGGTTTCATCGCCAGGGAAATCGACCTCAATCTTCCCGGATAACATTGGCGTTATGAGCGAGGCTGGAAACGGCGATGGCGCTCGTAAGCCCTTATTGTGCCCGAGCGCCCAGCCGGAAATGAAAGACAGCATGGTCCTGGGGGTGTTGGAACCCACACCCGAAGGGCCACGCCTTGCCTGGTTGGAAAAACCGCAACCGGTCACGCCGGAATTGCTGTCCATGACCGGCGAAACTGATCCGCGGAATATTTTTCGATTTTCGGCGCAGTGTGAAGAGCGGAAGTGTGTTCACTTCGACGGCCAGGATTGCAATCTGGCCACTCGCATAGTGCAAATTCTGCCGCGGGCAGTTGAGGTTTTACCGCCCTGCAGCATTCGCCCGGAATGCCGCTGGTATCAGCAGGAAGGTAAAGCAGCGTGCTTCCGTTGCCCGGAAGTCGTGACTCACATGGACAATCCTTCAGCCGAAATGCTGCGAGCCGCGCTGCCGGGTTAGCCAGTTTGTCAGGTTAGTTTACGCACCAGCCTGATAACTTGTCCTTTGGACCGTTCGCTGTGGCGGGCGGTCCTTTTTTATTCACCGCATTCGGCGTTGCTGTGACTCACCACGGCGCTGAACCGTCTCTGGTATTCAGCTGAAGTGATGAACGAACAGACCATGCCGCGATAATTTCCTACCTCGCGGTTGTTTATTACGTTCAGCCAGAACTCATAGCCCTCCGGCTCCGGATTGCGTTGCAGATAACCGAAGTATTCCGTCAGTACGAAAGCAGCGTTGTACTCTGCCTGCTTCAGTGAACCTTCATCCGCCAACAACTGCAGAACCAAACTGCGGCTTTCGTTAATACTTCCGCCGCCACTGTACTGGTTGAGCAACGCGTTTCGCCGGACGCTCAGATCCAGCTGCGATGATTGCTTCACGTTCTGCAACAGCGCATCCACAAATGATTCGGCGGTCAGATTCGCTTGATACTTCTGCACGAATTCCGCCCCTTGCACGAACCTGTCGGCCAGCAGTGCTTTCTGAGTTGCCAAAGTGGGCCCACCGGTCACTAGCTTGCGGTCCGCCGAGTACTCGTTGAAAACAGGCCGGCGACCCAACGCGCCTTTGTATAGGTCGTAGATGAACAAGCCGCTGTTCTGAAACTCTTCTTCGATAAAGAACGCGGCGGCAATTTCCCGGCGGCGCCGATCGGTGCAAACCGAATCGTTGCCGCACAGGTTGATCTCATTGCTCCAGTAATTGAATCCGCCTTCGTCCGGTTCGCGGCCCAGAATATCCAGGTATTGCTGTCGCACGAAATACTCGGCCGTGTCGAGCGGGTTGGCATTGTCACCAAGCGACTCACCGGTGAAAGCCGCATCAGTATGGTTGCCAAGTTGGCTGAAGGACCGGTTGGTTGGACTGAAGTTGTAGTTTGCCCGCGAGGGTGTCACCACATAAAAACCTGAGGGCGCGACATCATCGAACTCGTAACGTCCAAACTCGTTCGTGATTGTCTTTCGGTTTTGTGCGCCGCTCAGGGTCACTACGGCGCCGGACACTGCCCAGCCGTGCTGGTCCGTGATCGTTCCAGTAACGGTTGCGTTTGCGGCTGTGGGAGACGAGCCCAGCGCCACCACAAACGGAGACAGTGACGGGGAACTTCCGCAAATTATCTTGCTGCCAAAGTTCTCCCCCGTTGTCCGATCCACCAGCACGCCACCCTCGTTGTGCAACAATTTCAAGTTCGCGAAGGCGGCCGCGTCTGTAATGTAGGGCACGTTGATGCAAACATTGTACGGCCCTGTAGTCGCAGCCGTCGTTGTGACATTGAAGGCTGGGCCAACCAGGCTATAGCCGCCGCCCGGTGGCGTTCCGGCGCTGCTGGGATCGATCGGAGTACTGGTAGTCGTTCCCGGACTTGAAACGTTGCCAAATCCAACAGTCACATCTCCGGCCTGCGTTGAGACATTTGTCCCAGCCGCCGTGGATGCGTTTTGCGCCGTGGGAAAGGCGATGTCGAGAATGGTGTGGACCTCAATCCCGTTGGGCGCAACTCCGGTTTGCCCGTGGATGAAGTCAAAGAATCCGACACCCGTGATGCGGACGGGAGCGTTTGGATTTTGGAAAGACGTCGTCGCCGTAAACTTCGCATCAAACGTCTGCCGTGCCACCGCCATCCTCGGCTCAAAAGGACTGCCGATGGCGCAGCAGGGACACGGTATTTCGGTGATGATGGTTGTGCCCGCACCGTCCTGCACCACCAGGTGGTAGTCGACGTCATCTTCTTTCTTATAGTTTATGAGCGTTCCATGGACTACCCACGCCGTGGTTTCGTAAGGCGCGACGCGAGCGTTTAGCGGCGGCGAAGCTGGGGCTGTCCAACCTCGCATTGTCGTCAGTGTCACCGGCGTGGCCTTCGTCAAATTGACCAGCGAGGCGTCCGGGTCGGTTCCCACCTTGACCGACCATCGCTCGACACCGCACGTCGGGAGCGTTAGCGTCATGTTTATGAAAGCTGACGCGTTGCGCGCCTGCGCATCTGCAATACTGATCGGTAACGCCTTTGCGCCTTCGGAAGCACTACCTGACGTAGTAATGAAAAATGAAAAGATGTTGTCGCCGGTAGTTACGTCCCCATGCGTGCCATCGTCGTAAAACTGTTGCGTTGAGGACCCGCCGATGCTGCTGAGATCGCCCGTAACGGTAATCCCCGTGCTGGCCGGAGATGTCGCGGGAGAAACCGTTACCGTCAGGAGCGTGCCGCCCCCCGGATCGACTGAATTCGGATTAGCGTTTCCGGAACCCGATAGCGCGCCACTTCCGGCACAGGTGTTCGTAATTGAACTGTTGCGCGGAGTTGGGCCGCCACTTACGCTAAAGTCGGCGTTGTTGTTATCAGTGTCAGTGCAGCCATTGTTCTTTCTGATCGCCGCTGTCTGGTTCGAGGTCCCTCCCGCCGGGGACGTTTCAGAGCAGTCAGCGCCGCCATAGGCCACGAAGTCGACAATATTGTTCGAAATAAATGGCACCGGGCAATTACCACTCAGGACAACGTTGGTGCTGACCAGCGCCACTTTTCCGGCGGTTGAGCCGACCGCAATTGCACCCGTGAAATCGGGTGTGGGAAGCAGTACTGAGGTCGTAACGTTGGCCCCCGCGGCCTCTTGAATTAAATAGTAGTGGCCTGGCTGGATGATGCCGGAAAGAGGGCCCGTGGTGAGCGGAGTCCCAGTACCTGAAGTGGTCCCAAAGGCGGAAGTGGGTGCGGTAAACTGAACACTCCAACCCGTAATATCAACTGGTATGGTCCCCCGGTTATAGAGTTCGATAAAGTCATTCCTATAGGTCGCGCCGCTGTTGCCGCCTCCGCCGTAGACCTGGCTAATGACCACCGAAGACGTTCCGCCATCATCGTTAACGATAGTCCCCAGCCCATTCCCGTCGGTGACACCGGCGTTCGTTACGCTGGAGATACTGACGGTGAAGGTCTCATTCGCTTCCGGGGTCGCGTCGCCGTTGACATCGACGGTTACGTTCGTTGACGAGGATGCTTCCGGTATGGTCACGCCGGTAGTGTGAACCGCAGTGTAGTCGTTGTCCCCTGTCGTAGCCGTTCCGTCTGCAGTATCGACATTAAAAGTAACGCCACCGACCGGCGCCGGTTGCGACAGACTGACGACGAACGTGAACGTAGTCGTCCCGCTGTTACCTTCCGCCGTGGAAACATCATTGATCGAGAGCGAAGGAGTCGGAGTCGGCGTCGGTGAGGGCGTCGGCGTAGGACTGGCCGGGGCGCGAAGCGAATTTATGTATGCCGTGTTATTTGCATTGTTCCCGGATCCGAACGTCAATCCCGTTGCCGCTCCTGTGGCATCGGTGCCGTCAAAGTCAAAGACGCTCTGAGTGCTGTTGTTGGCAAAAACAAACTGATTCGTGCCCGATGTGCCGCTCGCAATCAGTTTGGGAACGGCCGTGGCGGTGAATTGCGCGCCCGCCGTGCCGCCTGCCAAAGCATGAATGCTTCCCGTTACGCCCGCAGTGCCGCTGCCCGAGGCTTTGATCATCACCATTTCTGTAGTCGCGATGTCGAAAGTGCCGCCACCAGAGGTGAAGTAGGTGGTGTTCGCCATGCCGAGATCCAGATTGTAATCACCGCCGCCGACAGTGGTGTCCGCCGCACTATTGTCAGTTCTCAGTACGATGAGGGTCCCCGAGGGCACACTGCTCCACAAGGCATTCGTAGTAAAGGTAAATTTTCCCCCACCATCATTGGCCATGCTGGCAGAAAAATCTTTTATGATCATGCCCCGCATATCCAGGCCATTCTGAATGACCAATAGTTCGACTACATCGCCCGCGCCACTGGCTCCGCCGCTGTTGAAGTATTTGTTAACGACGACGCTGGGCGTGACTGCGCTTCGAACCTGATTCGAAGTTAGGACCACCGCGCCAATTACCGTCAACGTAATTGCCAGGCCGAGCAGTTTTCGCGATTGTTGGTTCTTGGGTCGTGAGTTCGAATGCAATTGACTACCCTCTCAATCTTGCTGAATAACTTCGACGCACAGCGTTTCCTTCCTTCACGAATCCGATGCCCTTGCGGGAAGTCTTCAGCGAATTCTCAGAAGCAAAGCGTCGGAACAGGCTCTCAAGCGCGCTTGGAATAACCGAACATTTATCAGCTGCGGACGTGCCGCGGATTATATGTGATGCAAAACATTTTGCATACTTGTATGCAGGGCTTTTTGTATACGGCGGCAATTTTTTTTGCGGAACGGCAGCCAGGCAGAGGAGGCGACAGAGGGTGTTCCTGGCGTTTGAATTTAAGGTTTAGGACAAAAGGAACTCTGGGATCAGGCGGCTGGCGGCGAAGAGCGTTGACGATTCGCGACTCAGCCTTTAGGATTCTCCCGCAAACATCAAACACATTTTTGGAGAAGAGAAATCGATGTCACAAGCAATGGCCGCAGTCTATGAAACACTTTTGGTGGAGCGCCGCGGCGCCGTGGCGATAATTACTATCAATCGTCCCGAGAAACGCAATGCGCTGAATATCAAAACGCGCGAAGAGGGCGCCGCCGCCCTGGAGCAACTGCAAGCGGACGACGGCGTGCGGGTAGTAATCATCACCGGCGCAGGCGACAAAGCCTTCATCGCCGGCGCCGACATCGGCGAATTTGCCGGGCGCACCGCGTTGACGCAGCGGGCGATCATGTTGGGCCGTTCGCTTTTCACGGCAATTGACGTTTTCCCCAAGCCGGTGATCGCGATGGTGAATGGCTATTGTTTGGGCGGAGGTTGCGAGCTGGCGCTGGCGTGCGATCTGCGTATCGCCAGCGAGACGGCGGCTTTCGGCCAGCCGGAAATAAATCTCGGCATTATTCCCGGCGGCGGCGGCACGCAACGTCTGACGCGCTTGATCGGTGAAGGGAAGTCGATGGAGTTGATTCTGACGGGAGAGATTATTGATGCCGCCACTGCTCTGAATCTCGGCTTAGTTAATCATGTGGTGCCCGCTGATCAACTGGAAGCGAAAACGATGGAGATCGCGAACCGCATGGCGGAAAAGAGTCCGATAGCGTTGCGCATGGCGAAGGAAGCCGTGAAGCTGGCCTCGCGGTCAAATCTGGATGAAGGCCTCCGCCGCGAAGTTGATTTGTTTGCGCTGTGCTTTTCCAGCGAAGACAAAGACGAAGGCGTAGGCGCGTTCCTGGAAAAACGGAAGCCGAGCTTCAAAGGCAAGTAGAAGACGTAAGCGCAAGTAGGTGACGTTAGGGTAGTGCCTAATTTCGCGACTTTCTGTGCAACCTCTGTGAACTCTGTGCCTCGGTGGTGGAAATCCTTAGACAAACACTGAGACACTGAGAACATAAAGGGACGCACGGAGATTTCAAATTAGGTCAACACCGACGTAAGCGTAAGTAGGTAACGTAAGCTTAAAAGGTAACCTTGTGACGTAGGCACGGCGATCGCACCTAACTGAGTCTGACTCACGTTTACCTACTCGCAGTCAGGAAGGGTGGCTTGCTCCCGCTCTTCGGTCAATGAGAACAACTGCGAGAATTGAAACCGGAATCAGAATTCCTGTGAAGATAATTCTGTTAGTCCTTGGAATGGCAATCGCGGCGGCCGGCGGCGTCATAGCCTATCGCGCCTTGTATGTGGAACCATCAACCGCCGTTTTGCTAACTCAAACCGAAGTCCGTGAACTGCCAAATACTCTGCGCGTCGCCGGCGGCCTCGTCATGTTTATCGTAGGTGCCGCGATGGCGGTCTTCGGCGCCCGGCGATTGAGGAGGTAAGCGGCGGGCGTGGGCAGTAGGTAGTAGGTAGTGGGCAGTGGGCAGTGGGCAGTAGGTAGTAGAAACTCGAAACCGAAACCCGAAACTTTCCCCTCGCTTGACCTGGTTTTGCGCCTCGGCTACTCTGCTTTCACATCAAATACGCCGTTGTTCTCCACCGCGACCAGTTGGCGTTAATAATTTTCGGGGCCGTAGCTCAGCTGGGAGAGCGCATGACTGGCAGTCATGAGGTCAGGGGTTCGATCCCCCTCGGCTCCACCAAAATATTTGCTGGTTTCTCCGTTCTCCTCCTCAGCCCCACCACACTTCACGCACAACAGCGATTCTCAAAGAACTTTTTTCACGTTGTCACTCGTCGCTGAGTGTCTCGTCTGATTTCTTAATTACGGCAATTGCTTCATCAAGAGAGTTGTATTCCTCATCTTCGGGGAAGTCCTGGTCCGAATTGAAGTTAACAATAATTACGTGGCTGTTCATGATGGTCACGTTGCGGTGACCGGGCTGGTAGATGTCAATCGCTGCTCGATTTGCTTCCCTTGCTGGCAGTTGTGCGAAGAATGATTGAGCGGCAAGCTTAATTAAGTCCCACGTAACGGCTGATACCAAGTTGAGCGTAAATGCGATGAAAAGCGGTAGCTCCCCACCAACAGACCGACGTAATATATTCCTCTTCGCGTCGATGTCGAAATACTCTCCGAACGCCTTTTGCACAGTTTGTACGTGATCATCACTTGCATCGCTGTCCATGGATATATCTAGCTTGAACTTCATATTCCTAAGGTTATTGCATTCGTCAAATATCTAGTGGGTTTTTAAGTTCTTTGAGTTTTGAAATCTCTTGCTCCATACATTGATGCCAAGTTCCTTGAGCAGTACGAGTGAACGAACACAGTCGAGTAATTTCTTTCAGTCGCGAATGGAATTCATGACACTTGCGGATTTCATCTGCCGTTAGCACGGCCGGGATTTGAGCGCTGAGCGTGTCCCAATACTCATGTTTCCATTCTGGTAAGGGCATGTCGCTTAACTGTTGAGCTCTTTCCTTTGGCTGTAGCCGACTATTCTGAAAAAGAACCCTTTCATCGATGCCTGCGTCATATTTCTCAAGCGCGGCACGGTTCTGATCAATTTCCAAACTGAGCATGGTTCGCACGCGCTCCGAAGTTTGTTTTTCATGCTCAATTTGGAAGGCTCGCTCAAGTTGATGAGAGCGAGTGACCGCCCACATTGTAAACAGACCGCCAACAATCGAAGCTAAAATGGCAACGAGGCCAGTGATAAGCATGTCCATTGATTAAAATCTGCAGCCAGAATTTCTTTCTCTAATACTCGCCTTTTGCTTGTTTGTTAAATCGTGACACCTGCTCACGCATTTTCTACGCAGAACGAAGTAAATTGTAGACCTGGCAGTAAGTGAAACGAACTTAAGTTGACGTCAATCAGAATTTATTCGTACCGAAGGCATTCAATCGGATCCAGCCGCGAGGCTTTGCGGGCGGGCCAGACGCCGAAGATTAGGCCGATCGCGACGCTGACGGACAGGCCTGTGATTACTGCCCACGCGGGAATCGAAGCGGGCAGAGCGGGGACAAGCAGGCCGATCAGTTTACTTACGCCTACCGCCATCAGCACACCGATTACGCCGCCCAGGAAAGTGAGTGTCATCGCTTCAAACAGAAACTGGTTGGTGATATCTCTACGGCGCGCGCCCAGTGCTTTGCGCACACCGATCTCCTGCGTTCGTTCAGTCACGCTGACCAGCATGATATTCATCACGCCAATGCCGCCGACCATCAGTCCCACCGATGAAATCGCAATCGCGATGATTCCGATCATGCCGAAAATGCTATCAAACTGAGTGATGAAGGCGTCGGCGGTTTTCACGTCGAAATTATTCGGCTCGGAAAACTTTACGTTGCGGCGCGTACGCAAAATCTCTTCCACCTGATTGAGCGCCTCAGGTAACTGACCTGATTTTGCGCGTAAAACTATGATCAGAAACCGGCGGCCCGGCGCGACCTGAAGGCCGGTGCGAAAAGGCACAAAGACGGCGTTGTCCTCTTCATTTTCGCCGAAGACCGTCGTCTGGCGTTTGGCCAGCACGCCGATAATTTCCCACGCAGATCCGCCCATCTTGACCCGCGTGCCGACGATCCCTTCCTCTTTGTCGGGGAACAGTGCCTGCGCGGCATTGACGCCGATGACCATCACATTGCGTCGATTCAGATCGTCCTGCTCAGAAATGAAGCGACCTTCCTTCAATGACGCATTGTGTATGTCCGCGTGGTTCGCGGTGACACCCTGCGTGTTGCCGCGCCGGTAGGTCCTTTCGTTGAACTTGATCGTATCGTCAAAACCGCAGCCGTTACAGCCAATGTTCGTTGATTCCAGCGCCATCGCGTCGACCGCGGATGCTTGTTGCGCGATGGCCTCACCATCTTCCGGCGTCAGCGGTTTGCGCGCGCGCTCAGACTGGTCGCGTTCACCTACCTGCGGACCGGTCGTCAGATGGAAAGCATAGATGTTGTTGGTGCCGTACTCTTCCACCATGTGGACAATGTTCGCGCGCAGGCCGGTGAGAATTGACGCCACCACAATTGCAACCAGCACGCCGATCACGATCCCCAGCACGGTCAACGCACTGCGGAACTTATGCGCGCGCACGCTATCGAGCGCCATCATCAGCGTTTCGCGGGGAATGAACCTGGGTAGTCGTATCTTCATTAACTCACGTGCGGGTCAGAGCGATAATCGGATCGAGCCGGGAGGCTTTAAATGCCGGATAGATGCCGGCAATCATGCCCACCGCTGTGGAAACGCCCAGCGCCAGGGCAATGTAACCAATGGTGATCGTCATCGTGATCGGCGTGAAGACAGTTACCGCCCACGAAATTGCGGCAGCCGCGAGCAGGCCCAACACTCCACCAAGCGCGCAGAGGATCGAGGATTCGATCAGAAACTGCACCAGCACTTGCTTGCGGCGCGCGCCAAGCGCTTTGCGTAGACCGATCTCAAAAGTCCGTTCCGTAACCGAGACCAGCATGATATTCATCACCACAATGCCGCCGACGACCAGGGCGATCAGCGTGATGGGTGTCACGACCAGGGCGATTGCCCCGGTAAACTGATCGATCTGGCTGCCCAGCGTTTCGGTGTTGACCAGGCCGAAGTCGTCTTCTTCACTTCCGATCAGCTCGTGGTAATTGCGCAAGGCGGTGCGTGCGTCTTCGATGGTCAACTTGAAGTTTTCCCGTTGCTTTCCCTTGCCGTGGATTTGCAAATCGAGGTTGCGTCCATAAAGGCGCTGAAAGGTCGTCAGCGGAATATAGACATGCTTGTCAATCAGCTCGCCGAAGATTGGACCACGTCTCTCTTCCACGCCCACCACCCGCATGGGTAAGCCGACCACTTTGAATTCTTTTCCGATCGCGTCGGTGTCAGGGAAGAACTTGTCTTTGACATCCGCGCCGAGCACGACTACCAGTTTGCCGTGCGAGACTTCTTCGGCCTGGATGAAGCGACCGTCGGACATGGATTTGTCTTCGATCTCAGCCATGTTGGCGGTCACGCCGAAAACAACTCCACCGAAGAAGGTAAGTCCGTTCTGCTCGAACTTTGTTCCCCGCCCGGCCTCGGCCCCGACCGCCGAACAGCTTTCGCAGTACTGCTGCAGCCATTCCATGTCCGCCCACTTCAATTGCTTGTTGCGGCGGTTCATTTTCTCGAGATCTTCTTCCGATAACTCGCCCTGGCTGGCCATGCGCGCGATCATGAAATGGTTTGACCCCAGAATCTTCGACATCTTGTCGACCACGTAAGTGTTCAGCCCGGAGATGGTCGCGCCTACCACTACCACAGAAGCGACGCCAATGATGATGCCGATTAAGGTGAGGAATGCGCGGAGCTTGTGCGCCAGTATCGATTGCAGGGCAATCTTCGCCGCGTCGGAATAAAAGGTATAGACGTGGTTCATGATTTCAGGCCCGCAGGATTGAAGTACGACAAGTCAGCGCCAAAAGTTTGTTAAAACGACAGACCACTGCGGGACTAATTAGAAAGACGCGCGAGGAGGGCGGATTATTAACAGAAACCTGCAGGAGCGTCCCGATCTGGGTGCCCCGCGACCTGAAGCATGAGGGAGCGGAACTCCTGTTCCACCGATGCGTCGTCCTCATCAATCCGGGCAAAGAATCGGAGCCCATCGATCCATTCAGGACGCCGGTAGAAGTCCAGCATCTGGTCGAAGTCAATCCCACCATTCCAGTTCTCAACGGGATAGATCAGTCCCCGCGCCACGAAGGAATGGAGATCGGGCGGGCCGTAATCAAGGCCGGCGACGTAGCCGCTGGGGCGACCGGCCGTGACGGCGTCCACCAGCACACTGGAGTTGCCGCCCAATACGACGTCGGAAGCAGCGACGTCGGCACTCGGCGAGCGGTCACGGCTTATCCGCAAACGCGATTCATTGCGCGAATCGATCCAGGCGTGCAATCCCAGCCAGAGATTTTTTGGGTGCGGGCGAACGATGATGCGGAACACACGCGCGTCGGTGAGCAGGCAATCTATCATGCGGCGAAAGTTCTCTTCATTTACGTCCTTGCAGAGAAACACTCCCACCGCAAGGCGCTGCGGTAACTGAACGCGCATCGCGGAATATTCCCGGCGCCGGCCGTGAATCAGAATGCGATCGATGCGCGAACCTTCCTCCAGGTAGATTTGTCGCGCGGCTTCGCAGTGGACCAACGCCAGATCGTAAGCCAGCTTCGCAACCGGCCGCACCGGCATGCCGTGCGTAATCAGCACGACCGGCACCCGGCTTTTTCTGGCCGCGAGATTAAAAGCGATGCCGTGCGGATTGCTGTGACTCGACATGACCGCGAGCTTGAAATCACTCTCTTGCAGGATTCGCAGATAGCTTGCGTAGTACCCAATCAACTCAACCACGCGGAGCAAACGGAAGAACTCGTAACGCCGGTGCAGCAAGCGTGTGAGGCGCATGATGCGGCGCGCAGTTGTGGCCAGCCCTTTGATACGCATCGCCGCCAACGCAGAAATAGAGGCGCTGTCGGGGCGGCGGCTGAATTTCAGTTCAGTCAAATTCATCTCTGACTCTAGTGGTGCGATCACTTGCTGAATCGCGCGACGCTCGTTGCCGAGCCGGGCGACCCAAACTACGCCTTCCCTTGATTGAGGCCGGAGAACTTCCAGGGATCGAGTTAGGCCTCCGAGTAAAGCGAAGAAGGGCGGGATGGGCGTCTTACGCGTCCGCGCCATCCATTTCGACCCGATGCGAAGGCTCGGATACTGGGTCATTACATAGCGCGCGATGCCGGAGACTACTTCGGCTTCGTCGCAGCGAAGCAGACCGCGAATGCCGCGGAATAGGAGGAAGTGATGGTTTGGCGGGGAGGAAGGGACAGGATTTTCCATTCGTCACTTACCCATTCTCATTTGCGCGGAGTCCCTTGAGCAGGTTGGCAATGGTGGACTCGTGAACTCTCTGGCGGGCGGCCAGGCTGCTGTTGGCGTTGTGCGGCGCGAGTAGGCAGTTTTCCATTTCGCGCAACGGACTATCGTCCGGCAACGGTTCAACTTCGAAAACGTCGAGCGCGGCGCCGGCCAGACGGCCCGCCCGCAGGGCATCAACCAGCGCCGGCTCATCCACTACTGGACCACGCGAAGTGTTTATTAAATAGGCCGATGGTTTCATCATCGCCAACTGGGCGGCGCCGATCAGATGAAACGACGTGGGATTCAAATCGCAGTTAAGCGAAACAAAGTCGGCTTGTTGCAACAGTTCAGTCAGCGGTCGCATAAGCAGGCCAATCTCGTTGATGAATGAAGGAGGAACGGGAACCAGATCGTGGCCCAGTACGCGCATGCCAAATGCGCGCGCCCGTCGCAACACCGCCTTCCCCGTATTGCCAACGCCAATCACGCCGAGCGTGCATTCCGCCAGTGAAACTGCATCCGGCTTGATCCATTTCCCCCGGCGCATTTCCTGATCCATCGACAGCAGCCGGCGGGCGAAGCACAGCACATAGCCCAAAACGGTATCGGCAACCGCGTCGGTGAAAGCATTTGGCGTGTTATAAACCGCGATCCCCCGCCGCCTGGCCGCCTCGATGTCAATTGAATCAATCCCCGTCCCCCATTTTGAAATCACTCTTAAGCGCCCCGCGCGGCGCAGCACGTTTTCCGTGAACTGGTCGTCGCCACAGATGACGCCATCAAACGATCCAATCAGCCGAATCAGTTCGGCTTCGCTCAATCGCTCGTTAACTCGCGCCCGCACGACTTCGACGCCGGCGGCTTCCAGCTTTTCGCGGAAGTCGTCAATTACCGGCAGCATGTACGGCGCGCTAATTAAGACTCGCCACTTCATAACCTGAACTCAGTATCTCAATACCAGCGGGTCGTCCTTCATAAGGGTTTCGACCGACTGCAAATCATCCGGCGTGTCGACCGCATGTGTGTACACCTCGGTTTCCACCAGTCGAACCTGATCGCCATGCTCAAGGATCCTCAGCATATCAATAGATTCCGCTCTTTCGAGCGGGCCCGGCGCCAGGCGCGCAAACTGTGTTAAGAAGTCGCGGCGAAAGGGAATCACGCACACTTGTTTGAATACATCAGTCTCGGTGAAGTCGTCCGCCCCAAGTGCAGGAAGCGGCGTGCGCGAGAAGTAAAGCGCGTCCATGCGAGCGTTCCGTACTACCTTAATCGTATTGGGATCAATGTATTCCTGGCGACTGACTATCCGCCGCACCAAATTTACGCAGGACACGGTGTTGTCTCTTAACATACCCTCCAGGGCGGAGACGATCATTTCCGGAGTGATCGTTGGCTCATCCCCCTGAATCATCACCACGATGTCGGCTTTGATTTGTTCCGCTGCCTCCGCCACTCGATCGCTGGCGCGTTCGTGCTCAGGCGAGGTCATCAAAACGCGCCCGCCAAAACTTTCGACAACATTCCGAATCTCTTCATCGCACGTTGCGACGAAAACTTCGTCCAGCACATTGCACATCGCCGCGCGCCGGAAGACATGCTCAATCATGGGCCGGCCCAGAAGGGGCGCGAGTGGCTTACCAGGAAACCGTGACGAACCCATTCGGGCAGGGATCACGGCGACAATGCGATCCATGTTCCGCACCTTCTTTTTAGATCAGCCGAATAACCTCATGACGTAACGCAACTATTCGGTTGCACGATTCTCGACTTGAGTTGGTAAGGCTCAACGGCAAACTAGCAGTTGGCCTCACAAAGAGGCAATGGCCAAAGCCGTTAAATCTTAGAGGATTTTCGTCTGGTCTTTTCTGCTTCCAACTGGGGTAATCAGGAATCAGTTCAAAGGCCGGCGAACTTCCATTCGCCGGCCTCTTGTATTAATGCCTTTGCGCGATCGAGATTTGCAGCCTTTCGCAAACGCTCAGCAGAACCAAACCTAATCCAGAAGAAACTTCAACAGCCCTCCCACGGAAGATATCCCCGCAACCCGTTCGTTGTCTAAATCTCGCATCTGCGTTATTGGATTCGAACCGCCAGCGGCGGCTAATTGTTCACTGCGTAACTGGCGGCGCGCCTCTTCGATTTCACGCTTATCGCGCTGGCGCGCCGACTCCAGTCCTCCCTCGCGGATGAACTCGATGATTTGTCGCAATTCCTCTGCGTCAAACCATGTGCCGTGACCCTTGCAGACATCGACTATCACGCCGGAACAACGCGCGAAATTAATCCGGTTCATTAGTTGGGAACACTTTGGACAGGGCACGTAGCGGATTTTTTTGGTGAACTCAGGACTGACTTGATGCTCGGAAGCCGGCGTGGCCATTCCCAGAACTGCGCCCTGTTGCTCTCGATCGGCGCAGATTTTCTCCAGCGCGTCCGCCTCAACCCAAAGGCCGTTACACTGATCGCATTCGCGCAAACTGGTGGTACCGATTGCGACTGCGGTCATGTCCAAAAGGCAACGGGGACATTTTGATGGCGCCGCTGCGATCGGCTCAGCGCGGGCGGCGGCCGTGCCACAGTGCGGACAGTGCCGGGTGCCAATGAACATCATGCCAAAGCACGAAGGGCAGGACACCGTGGCTAACTTCGATTCACAAAACGCGCAGTGCGAAGCCGCTGACGAAGTTGCTGCGCCGCAGTTGGGACAATTAAGCGTTTTGGCTTCCATTTATTCTCACAGCGTTGTTGCGTGATGACTGTCCCATCACCGTGAAGCGCTACTTAACAGTCCGGCTGCTGCCGCGATCGCGGCGATGGACATCTGCGTTATACTAACAAATCACCTCGACGCGACGCATAAGGAAATCTGGTAGTGGCTCAGTCTGGCGAATCCGCGAACTCATAGCGACACGGGGTCAGAACCGGGAGCGGTAACGACTAGATCCGAGTTTGCACACCGACGTTTCTAATGAGCGAGAATCCCGGTCGCTACCGCTCGCGGTTCCGTATTTGGTGCAGCAAATCTCAGTAGAATTTCGTAATTCGAACCCCCGGGCTTCCTGACGCAAATTCCATGAGCACCGATCAAATGTCAACCGCGGAGTTGGTGGATGTCGAACCCGTCCTGGCTTCCTCCGCGCTGCAAGCTGGTCCATTGCCACCCCTCGTATTGGGTCTGGACTTTGGAACTTCAGGCGCGCGCGCCGCACTCTTTAATCGTCGCGGCGATGAAATCTGCGGCGCACGAGTTCATTTCTCCAATGAGGTTTATCAGGCGCTGAAGTCCGGTGCTGACGTCGACGCCGATAGGCTTTTTGATGAAGCCATCGAAGTAATTGACCGTTTGTTGCAGGGTGATGCCGAGCGGTCATTACAGATTGATTGGGTAGCAATCTCATCCTTTTGGCATAGCCTGGTAGGAACCGACATCAATGGTTCGGCGGTGACTCCGCTTTTCGGGTGGGCTGACATGCGAGCCGCGTCTGCAGCAGAGCAACTCAGAAAGCAGGCCGACGAAACTGAGTTTCATCAACGCACCGGCTGCCCCTTCCATCCCAGTTACTGGCCGGCGAAATTGCTCTGGTTGCGGACAGAGCGGCCGCAGATGTTCGCCGAAGTAGAAACGTGGATGTCCTTTGCGGAATATTTTCAGCAGCGTTTGTTTGGGGACGCCGCGGCTTCTGTCTCGATGGCGTCCGGCACCGGAGTCTTTCACCAGCAAACCTGTGACTGGGATGAAGAGTTGCTGCGATTGATCGACATCGGCGCCGGTAATCTTCCAGTGATCGCGCCTGCGGGCAAGACTCTGACAAAACTGCAGGACCGATACGCTTTACGATGGCCCACGCTGAGCTCCGCTCGCTGGTTTCCGGCGATCGGCGATGGAGCGGCCAACAATGTCGGCGCCGGTTGCGTGACCCCGGAGTCCGCGCTGCTCATGATTGGAACGTCCGGCGCGATGCGCATCGTGTATGAAGGCGACCCGCCGGTCTCTCTGCCACGCGGCTTGTGGTGCTATCGCCTGGACCGGAAGCGGGTGGCGGTGGGCGGCGCATTGTCGGACGGCGGCGGCGTATATCGCTGGCTGCGCGACACGCTGGCGCTGTTTGGAGACGAAAGAGAAATCGAAGCCGCATTATCCGCGATGGAGCCCGACAGCCATGGCTTGACGGTCTTGCCGTTCTGGTCCGGAGAACGCAGTACGGGCTGGAACCTTTCCGCGCGCGGGGCAATTCTGGGGCTTAGTTCAAACACTGACTCACTCGCGATTCTGCGCGCGACCATGGAGGGAGTTGCCTACCGGTTTGCCCTGATTGCGAAGGAGCTTGATTTCCTTGCGCCGGATGCCTCGATCGTGGCGGCGGGAAATGCGCTGCTGGCGTCGCCGTGCTGGACTCAGATCATCGCCGATGTGTTAGGGAGAAGCGTGCGACTGTCGAGTGCGGGCGAAGCATCAACGCGTGGGGCGGCCCTGCTGGCGTTAGAGGCGGTGGGGGAAATCGAAAACATTGCCAACCTTCCTATTCCTGGAGAGCGCATGTTTATTCCCGATATTCCGCGACACGAAAAATATCGCTGCGGGCAGGCGAGACAACAGCAGGCTTATGAAAAACTCTTCGGGGCGCCAGGTGATCGTGTCTAACCGCTGGCTAGCGCTCCGGCTCTGTCTCTCAATTCATTGATTTCAAAACCACGGTCACAGAGCCGCTTGCGATAGGAAGCGGATGCTACTTAGAACTTCTCTCCTAGCTCAGAGCCAGTCCGCAGAAGCTGCAAGAGCGGTAATCTTCCTTCATCAGCAGACCAATCCAGAACAAAGGAAAACAAAGCACCAGCAGGACGGCAAAAAGAATCCAGCCGGCCGTCGATATTTTCTGTTTCTGCACGGGCGGAGCCGGCGACTGGCAGTACGGACACTTGAACGCGACGTATTGCGCAGGCTGCGGCGCGGTTAACGGCGCCGGAGGTTGGTAAGCGCCAAATGCGGGCGGAACATAAGGCGGCGCGCGCTCTTCGGTTTTCGTGGGGCGTTCATGCAGTTCGCTGCTGGCCCGCCACGACTCAGCCGCCAGCGGAAGTGGCGTACCGCACTTTACGCAGAAGCGTCCGCTACCGTTTTCGGCGCCGCATGATGTACAGAAGGCCATGCTTAGGAAGTTAGCAGAAGTCGGATTAACGCGATCGGCAGTCACACGTTTGGGATCCAGAAGGTCTGACCCGAGACTTCCATTCGCTTCAAACCTCGCTCGGGCAGTTCGCTCTCGCTAAACCCCAGGAAAGTGAAATGCGGTAAATCGCTCAAGACAGTTTGGAACCAGCCGTGTTCGCTCATAATCTCGCGAACGCGCGCATTGTGAAATTCTATGACGTCGAAAGCAAGCATCGCGACATGTTGCGAAGTACCCGGGGCGGCGATGGAGTACAAGACGGACTTTGACAAATCTTTACTAAAAAAGATGCCGTCTTCTTCCAGCTCCAGCACCGCGCGCACCTGCTCGCTCATGGGTAGTGCCTTTAATTTTTTTACCTGTTGCCGTGACAATCGGCCTTGCTTCTGCCAATGAGCCAGCGCCGGCAGGAAACGCGTATTCCATAAGCGCAGGCTGTCTTCATAGGTTCTGCGCGCGGCTTCGGCGCCATCGCGCGGGGTGATGTTCAGGCCCTCTGCTAGAGCCTGCTCCCGCGCCTGCAAAAGAGCTGCCATCGCGGCCGGCTGTAATTCGACCTGCGCGCCGTCAATCGTGGCCGCAGTGAAACCGGCGGCAAGTTGAAAATCTCTCACCGCCTCTTCGCTATTGAAGACACAAGTGGGTGGCGGCCTAACCGCCGCGGTCGCGACAAACATCGCGCCGTAATCTTCCAGCATGCGGCGCGACACATGGTCCATCGGCGGACAAATCTCTGCCAACGTCATTTTTCTTTCGCGCAACGCGTCTTGCAGCGCGCAGTAAAAGGGCGAGTTGTTCGGGCTGTTCATAGTCGTTGGCAACGAAACTTAAACAGTGTATAAGGCAAGCTCACGCAGGATGCAAAACGAAATTGATATCATAAGAGATATTTCTCAAAAATTCTCTCAGGCCGGCATCACGAACTGCTGCAGGAGTGCCTCAATGAATGACACGTCACCTAAAATGGCAGCAAGTTTCCGGGACTTGCTGATGGCCCGCAGCAACGAAGAGCGATTCCTGATGGGAGCCCTGATGTTCGAGGCCGCGCGGGACTTCATACTGGCTTCTCTGCCGGTTGATTTGCCGGCGGTAGAATTGCGGCAAGTGCTGTTTCAAAGAATCTACGGTGAGCCGTTAAGTAAGTTTACAAAAGGATCCTCGCTTCCCTGATTTCCTTTCTTTAACCCCCAACTGCAAAGGAGAGTTCGAAAATGAAGATAAAGTATTTGGCGGTGCTGGTGGCCGCAATCATTCACTGGGTGCTCGGTGGCGTCTGGTACGGCGTCATCTTCGCGAAAAAGTTCATCGAGCTGATTGGCTGGACGCCGCAACAGATACAGCAGATGCAGGAACAGGAGTCACCCAAAGAGCTGATCATCGCCTTCATTATGTCGATCGTGCTTTGCTATATCCTCGCGCATTTCGTGCGGTATACCAAAGCGACAACCGCCATGGGCGGCGCGCAGGTAGCGTTCTGGCTTTGGCTTGGTTTCATCGTGACGACAAACATCTCTACGGTTCTGTTTGAGATGAGGCCGCTTGGACTCTTTCTCATCTACATTGGTTACGAACTGGTGGCCTGTATCGTTGCCGGCGTGATCCTCGCGGTGTGGCGGCCTAAGGAAGTGGCAGCCGCCGATTAACCAGAGCGCTGACGAACCCCCAGCATACGCCGAAGGCGTTTAAAACTGAGCCCGGTGTACTCTGGGTAACCAGGGAAACCACCATTCAAGGATGGCTGGTTCCTTCCGCCCAGGGTGTTACCCTGGGCCAGATTCTTCGCAGCCTTTGGCGTCGCCTCAAGCGCTTTTGGTGGATAATCGTGGTGAACTATGGAACCAGCACGACCTTGCCAGTGTTCTTTCGTGCTTCAATATACGTATGTGCGGCGCCGGCCTCAGTGAACGGAAACGCGCGATCGACGTGCGGCCGGATCCAACCCTCTGCGGCGCCACGCAAAATCTCCCTGGTCCAACCGGCAACCATCTCGGGCTCATGAAAAATGTGGCCGAGGTTCAAGCCAAATACTCCGCGGTTCTTGCTGATTAAAGCAAAGGGATGGAAGCGCGGAGTTTGCATCACCGCCTTTAGCATTTTCAGTTTGCCGGCGATGCCTGTGTCCGACGCGACTGACACACCGAACATTCCCAGCCGGCCGGTATGCCGCAGAGCGCGATAACTCTTCTTCCAATGCGCTCCGCCGATTGGATCGATGACTAGTTCGACCCCGCGCTTTTCCGTCAGGTCCATTAAGACCGGCAGCCAATCCTGATTGCGATAATCGATTGGATGATCCAGGCCGCGCGCTCTGAGAAAATCATGCTTCGCCGGCGAAGCCGTGCCAAACGTTTTCGCCCCAACGTGTTTGGCGATGTCGAGCGCCGCCAGGCCCACACCGCCGCCGGCGTTATGGATAAGGACGGATTCGCCTGCGTGCAAACCGCCCATCACGACCAGCAGCGCATAGGCCGTCAGATAATTGACGGGAATAGCGGCGGCCTCTTCAAAAGTCAGAGACTCCGGCTTGGCAAACATTTGCATAGGTTTGACGACGACAAAGTCCGACTGCCCGCCGAAACGCGTCATCGCAATCACAGCCTTGCCGATCAACTCCTGGTCCGCGTCAGCGCCGGCTTCATCCACCGTACCAGAAACTTCATAGCCCATGACGCAGGGTTTTGGCGGACAATCTGGATAAAGACCCTGACGCGCGAGAATGTCGGCGAAGTTCAGGCCGGCAGCGCGCACTGCGATGCGGACTTCATCGGGTCGCGGATGCGGATCGGGCTTTTCTTCCACGCGGAGCATTTCCACTCCGCCGTTCCCGGTTGTGACTATCTGGCGCATTGAAGCTCCATTCTAAGAGGCGCGGTCTGTTTACTCGCGCCAAGCAGGCGCGGAGGGAGGGTAGCCGGTGGCTGATTAAACTCTTACTTCCCCTGCAGGATTCCCACCAGGTCAGCCCCGTCGTCGTACTTGAGATTTGTTATTTTCCACTGCGGCCGGCGCGCCAGAAAGAAAGTAATCTCTTTCTTTTGCCCGAAGTTTTCAAAGGACACGAGCACCTCTGCTGCGCCTGCCCGGTATACCGGTTTGTGAATCGCAAAGTTCTTAATCTCCATGTCCTGGGCATTGAAGAGAGGATCGCCATCCAGGTTACCGACTTCGCCTTTTGAGCGGATCGCGTCCTGCAGAATCAAATTGGCCAGCTTCTTATCAAAATACTTGTCCAGCAGCGCGCGACTCTTCGTTTGAAAAAAAGGGCTGCGCTGCTTATGTTGTTTGTAAAGGTTCGCTACCACCACATCCGGGGCCGTCTGAGATTTCGCTTGGGCCGTCGCGGTCTCAGCGGCGATACCGCACAAAACTAATGCGAAGAAAAGAAAAATAGTGTTTTGTGTTTTCATAAGCATTGCGCTCCCTGCCTTACAAAACGGCGGGATTATGTCACAGGATTTCGCGTTCCGCAGTAGTTGAAGTAACGGAAACTCCGTCCAATCAGAATAACCTTGAACCCACCGCGCCTTTCCGGCTAAGGTACGCCGCAATGAAAACCGTCAACCCGAATCCTGTTACCGCATATATCTTGGCCATCGCATTCCTGATCGCATTGATTGTGGGCTTTTCCAGTTGTCAACGCGCTGATCAGCAGAACTTCGGGACGCTCACTTTGGCGGTCAATTCCGGCGTCGAAGGCGATGCGCTAAAGCAGGCGGCGCTCGACTATGAGAAGCAAACCGGTGTGCACATCAATATCGCCGAGTTTCCTTATGCCAACCTTTTCGAGAAGGAGTTAATCGATCTCAATGCGCACACCGGCGCATATGATCTGATCATGCTTGACGATCCGTGGTTTCCTAAATTTGGCTCGCAGCAATTGTTAACTGAGCTCACTCCGCTATTGGCGAGTCGCGGGCGACAGGGGCCGGACCCGGATTTTGTCAGCACTTCAATCGCCCTCGGGCGTGAACCCTATCAAACGGGCGCGCTGTATGCGCTGCCTTACGTTGGCAATTCGCAACTGCTTTTCTATCGCAAGGATCTTTTCGCCAGGCATAACTTGAAAGAGCCGGCCACCTGGGACGATGTCCTGACCGCCGCGAAAACAATCAGCGAGCAGGAGACAAACGGCGCGCCGGGCGGTGGCAAAGTTTATGGCTACGTCATGCGCGCGGCGCAAGGCAATGCCGCTGTGGCTGATTTCATGCCGATCTTTTGGGCTTTCGGCGGCGAGATGTTTGATTCCAATGGGCAGCCTCACGTGAATAGCCCCGAAGGAATTGCCGCCCTGAACTTTATGTTGGAGTTGGGAACGTATTCGCCGCCAGGCTACGCGAGCTTCAACGCCGACGATGTGGGCGCGCACTTGCTGCAAGGCACGGCCGCAACTTCCATCAATTGGCCCGCGTGGATTAGTTCGTTCAGCGATGCCGCGAAATCGAAAGTAATTGGCAAGATGGAATTTACTTCCATGCCCAGCGCGAAGAATCCCGGACGTGCAGAGATTGGAAACTGGCTGATTGCAATCCCGCGCGATGCGAAAAATAAGGAAGCCGCTTTCGATTTCCTGATTTGGGCCACGGCGGCCGAGCAGATGAAACTTTCTGCCGAACGCGGTAATCCACCCACGCGCAAATCGCTATTCAACAATCCGGAGTTGGTGAAAAAGTTTCCCGCGTATCCGGCGCAGTTACGCTCGCTGGAGAACTCAAGGCCACGGCCGCGCACGCCCTTCTGGAATGAGATCGAAAATGTGTTTGGGATTTATCTTTCCAAAGCGAACAGCGGCGAACTTTCCGCGGCGGACGCGATGAACCAGGCGAATTCAGAGATTGCGAAGATTCTTGAACGAGCTAAATAGATCCCGGCTTAAACAGCGAATGCCGCGACGCAGTTCAGACCGAACGCTCGCTTATACGTTAGTCGCGCCGAGCATCACTGTGCTGCTGGCGCTTTCAATCTACCCACTCTTCCATGCCGTAACGATCAGTTTGCAGGTCAACAGTGGCGGCGTATCACGTTGGAGTGCGGGGAACTTCGCGCGTTTGCTCGCGGACCGCTTCTTTCTTTCAGCCCTCGGCCACACGCTCGTCTTTTCTGCCGGCGCCCTGACCATCGAGTTTCTGCTGGGACTGGCGCTGGCAGTCTTATTGAATCAACAGATGCGCGGGCGTGGATTTTTCCGCGCGGGCCTGCTGGTCCCCATGATGCTGCCCACGGTGGTTGTCGGAGTAGTTTGGCGGCTGATGTTGAATCCCAACTTCGGCGCCATCAATGGAAACCTGAAAGGCGCAGGCGTCGACACAAGCGGGTTGACGTGGACGTCGTCACCGGGCCTGGCAATGCTTTCGATCATCGCGGTCGATGTCTGGCAATGGACTCCATTCATGTTTCTGATCCTGCTCGCCGGTCTGCAGGCGATTCCGCAGGAACCATATGAAGCGGCTTTGATTGATGGTTCAAGTGGGTGGCAAACTTTTCGCCATGTCACCCTTCCGTTGTTGAAGCCGGCAATCCTGGTGGCGCTTTTGTTAAGGACGATGGATCTGCTGCGAGTCTTCGATCAGGTTTTCATTCTGACTGAAGGCGGGCCGGGATTCGCCACCGAGACAATCAGCCTTTACATCTATCGCACGGCGTTTCGTTTTTCTGATTTTGGTTACGCCGCGGCCATGTCGTTCGTGCTCTTGATAATTACGAACGTCATCAGCGGTTTCTACATTCGCGTGCTGCAAGCGCGAGAGCAGGGGTAACCGACGTGAACCACAAAGAGAGAAAGACACAAAGCGATAAAAAACAGCAGTGCCTTAATTTGTAGTGCGCCGACAGAGCGCAGCGGCGACGGCGCTTTGGATTCCCGGCTTTGCCGCCTGATGTGCGGAAGGGCTCTGCCCTTCCGGAAAGCACTTTTTGATAATTGGGGCTGCGCCCTGAAATTGGGGGCGCAGCCCCAATCAGGAAAAGATGGACGGCGGAAGGGCAGAGCCCTTCCGCACATCAGGCGGCATAGCCGTAGCAAAAGTGTCTTTGCTCGTGTCCGCAAAGCGGACTAAATGAGAAGAGCCCAGCGCTTCAGCGCTGGGGTGACGCGGTGAAACGTTAGAGTCCGTGAAGCGGACGACTGAATAAACCATGGACCGTGACCGTTAGGATTTTAGAACTCAGCCGTCCGTTTCACGGACTACGACTATTGCTGCGGGCAACCCACCGATAAATTGGTGGGCTATTCTCACTCGTCGGCTTCGCCGACTTTTGAGGCAAAGCCACTGTGAGCAGAAGGAGAATTGTTGACTTGATGGAATAGTCTTCGCCTCTTCCTGACTTAGTGGTTAGTTCACTTGCTTATGAAATTGCGGAAGATCAGTTTTCTCAAGTATCCACTGGTGCTGCTGGCGCTGTTCGCGGCGCTGACGCCGGTCTATTGGATGTTCACCATCTCGTTGAAGCGCGAGGTCGATCAGTTTGCGGTTCCGCCCCGTTGGTTTTCTTTCCCACCCACGCTTGAACACTACATTGACGCTTTTCTGCGTCGATCGTTTGGTCAGTATTTAGTTACCAGCGCGATCGTAGCGATCGGCTCGACCATTTGTGCGCTGGTGATAGGCACGCTCGCGGCCTATGCGCTGGCCAGATTCGGTTTGCCCCATCGTTTGGATCGAAGACTGTCGTTGTGGATTCTTTCCACCCGGATGTTTCCACCGATCGTAACCGCGATTCCGCTTTTCCTGATGATGCGCGATGTTGGATTACTCAACACCCGAGCTTCGCTGATAATCGTCTACACGGGATTCAATCTGCCGTTTGTGGTGTGGATGATGCGCGGGTTTTTTCTGGAAGTACCGCGCGAGTTGGAAGAGGCCGCCCTGGTTGACGGCGATTCGCGTCTGGGAGCTTTACGGCGCGTACTGTTGCCGCTGGTGGCGCCCGGGCTGGCAGCCACCGCCGTGTTCTGCCTGATCATTTCATGGAATGAATTCCTGCTCGCCCTCGTGCTGACGCAAACCGATGCGGCGATGACTTTGCCGGTGGGAATCGCCGGGCGCGTCACGCAGTATGAAATCAAGTGGGGCGTGATGAGCGCCGCTGGGGTAGTGGCGATGTTACCCATTTTGATCTTTGCTATGGCGGTGCAGAAATACCTGGTGCGAGGGTTGTCGCTCGGTGCGGTGAAAGGGTGATGGCGTGAGTGTCAACGTAATTTCCGGTGAAATCATTTTCGAATGCCTGAAGCAGCACGGCCAGGGCGAATTTTTTTCTCGCCGCGACGGTTTGGAGTTTTCGGCGGCGCGAGCCGCGGCGCGTCGGGACTACCTTGACTCTCACCCCGAAATCATCCCGCCGTATCGCGACGCTATCTTGAAAGCTGCCATCACACCCGGCATGACACGAGCAGAGGTGATCGCTGCCTGGGGTTTGCTGGAGGAGGACACCAGGCTTGTCTTCGGACACGTGACGCAGAATGGGCGCACGACGTATGCCTGCTTCAAAGGCTTCGATGTGGGCGTTCGCTACGCGCTCTATTTCAATGAAGACGTTTTAGTTGGCGTGCGGCAAACCGACGAACTGATAGCGCCGCACGAGCGCGAGTTGCACATGCGCTTCGCAGAAGCCGGCGGTCTTTTCTATTTCTACGATGGCGACGATGACGAATTGCGCGGCAGCAACGTGGACCAGTATCAGATGGACTGGGACACGGCACATCTCCATCTCTACACTATTGAGATAGTCCCAAAATACGCACGTTATCGAACTGAGTTGAACCTTAAAGCAGCCGGCGTGTTCGAGGAATATAAGGCGGCGCTCGATAGGTTAGGCTTTCGGCCCGGTACCGCGCCACCCGAGGTGCGCTCGCGAATTGCGCTGGGCCTGCTGCCTTATCCACCAGCACCAGAGCCAGAGATCGCCGAGGAGAGCATGACCGAGCCGCTGTCGGATAGCTGGCGCATGCTTCCGGCGGGAACGCCGGACACGAACGGCGATTCGGCGGATACCACTGATGAATTGCCAATCGCCCCTGCCCCTGCCGATTCACCAGCAGAAGCAGAAGCGGCTGACTCCTCCTATGATCCACCTATGCCGCCGGAGGAGTGGTTTGCGTATGTGGCTAATGGCGCCGAGCAGCGAGCTGCTTTTCCCACCAGCACAGAAGATATGGAACTGCTGAAAGTTGAATGGCTGGAAGAGATTCACTTTCGGGTTACCGAAATGCCCCTGATGGCCAACGGCGTCTCGTTCTATGACGATGTTGAACTCGAATGGCTGGAGGGAGAGATAATCCCGCGCTTGAAGCGCGTAATCGAGGAACCCGATCGGCGGACCGTGCGCGCAAACCTGAAAGATAGCAAAAAGGATAAGCTCCGCCGTTTCTTTGCCTGGATGGATGACCACCCTCATGACTACCGTTATGAGAAACCCTGGTTGGTTTTCTCGACCTGGGCCGGGATGGACGAGGACACCCGTTCGTGGCTGGATTACATCGATGCCTCATGGGTCTTTACTGACACGTTGGACCAGACAGCAAGGTAGCGGCCTTCTGCTCAGCTTCTGCTCAAATGGACAAGACTAAACTTACCCACAAGCAGCGTGAGATCATGACCCGCCTGGCGGCGGTGAACGTGAGCGATGGTTCAGTAAATAAGGACGCTGTGGCGGAAGTTTTGGCGCCTTTGCTGAGAGCGCTCAACCTTCCGGCCCTGCCGATCAAGTGGGCGCGGGATGGCCTGGAGGCGCACGCCCTGGCTGCGCAAACGGCGGAAACTTCGGCGAAGCAGTATTTGAAATTACATGCTGCCGGCGCGTTCGATGAATTATTTGAGCGAGACAGTGGCCCCTGGAAAGATGTTCGCGACGAGGCTAAAACGGCGGCGCATGGCGGCGCGCTGGAGTCACTTAAGACCTTCATGCACGGCTCTCCGGTTCTCTGCTCAATTCCCTGGCGGTTGTACCACGGCGGCCTGACCGGAGATCGCGGTCGCCGCACCGATCCACAGCAGAGCCCGGTCTGGCAGGCCTCAGGTGACGCGTTGGAATACGCCGCGCGCGCCTGCGCGGAATGCGCCTGGGCCCACGAATTCTACGAATATTACGATATGGCCGAGCCCGGATTCCGCAGTTATGAAATCGACGACTTCGTGGAAGAGTGGTTTCCATTTGTCGACGCTTACGAAGCGGGTTTGTGGTTGTTCTGGATTACGGAGATTGAGGTGATCGCCCTGGCCCGCCCCATCCTGCACCTCAAAGACGGCGAACTGCATTCCGAGCGTGGTCCAGCAGTGCATTGGCCGGACGGCGAAGAGGAATACTTCGTGCTGAACGGGGCCCATGTGCCGAGAGAGATCGTGGAAACGCCGGCGAGCGAACTGGACCCGCGTCTGATTCTGCGGGAGCGAAACACCGAAGTGCGCCGCGAGATTGTGCGCAAGATCGGCATCGAACGTGTCTGCGACGCCCTGGGGGCGGAATGCATCGATCGCGCGGGTAATTACGAGTTGCTATTGCTGGATTTGCAGGATGGGCGCCATCGTCCGTTTCTGAAGATGAAGAATCCCAGCATCGGCGTTTATCATATCGAAGGCGTGGCTCCGGAGTGTCGCACAGTGGCGGAAGCGCTGGCTTGGCGCAACCAGTCGGACGTACCGCCGGCGATGCTTACTTGAGCTACTTATCAGTTAGCAGGAGGTAATCAGAATGGACCAGCAGAACTCAAACGCGGCCACGCAGCCCTGGTACCAACAAGGCGACGTCACCATTAAACCGGTGGCCGCGATACCCGAGGGCGCGAGCGTAACGGGGACGCGCGTACTGGCAGAAGGCGAAGCGACCGGACACAAGCATCTGGCGGAGGCGGAAGACGTGCGCCTGTATCGTCACGAGGGAACGCTTTACATGAGCGCGCCGCACGGCACGACAGTGGTCCATGAAGAACATCATCCACTGCAAATTCCTGCAGGCGAATATCAAATTGGAATCGTGCGGGAGTATGACCACTTCGCTGAGGAAGCGAGGAACGTGATCGATTAACTTGACGCGTAACGTCCGGCCGGTTGTTCAGATGAACTTGGCCCGTTCCGCCGGCCACGTCCGATGTTCGTCGCTCGTGCGATGCAGGACGTCGCGACTGACGTTGGAGCGTTCGATTGGCCAGCCCAACACAGCCAGCAACATTCGCTCCACCACCCAACGCAGATGCGCTTGCGCGCAGGCCATGGCTTCAACCGGACGCCTGGGAAAAGGATCGCCATGCACCAACCGGTGGCGAATTTCCGTCAGCGGCCAATCCGCGTGCTTGCCGGTGACCGGCCAGAGGTCGCTCAGATCCAGCGCGTAATGCTCGCAGAATTTCCTGAACACATGTGAGTAGGGAAACCGATTCAGCTCGCGGAACTTTTCATAAACCAGCGCCCGCTTCGCCGGCTCTTGCGCCAGGGCCGGATGCAGCTTTAGCCACTTCTTCAAATCCCTGGCCAGGCCGCTGAAGATGTCGTCATCAAGAATCTCGTACTCGTCCTGTCGCCGAAAAAAGGTGAGCGCTGACTCGAGCGCCGCCGAGAGGCTGAGGAATGAAACTTCGACGCTAAGGCTCGGCGAGGGAAGCGCAAAATTGATCGCTCGATCCAGGATGTCATTCAACTCCGATGATTTGGATGGCAAAGCAAGCTGTTGAAACTCATCCAGGTCCGCGAGAACGATCAAGGGCGACGAGGTCCCAACTTGCGTGGCGGAGTTTGCGGGCAAGCGCAACGCAAATTGGTTTAGTAACGTCGAATCTCGCATGTGGAATTCCTAAGCAGCTCTAAGAACTATGGAGTGCGCCGAGCGCGGCGGCGACATTCACGGTTCACGGTTCACGGTTCACGGTTTACTGTTTTATTGTTCCCGGCCGTTCGCCCACTGGTCAAAATCCACCCACCTGTTTCTTACGCGCGCTTGAATGCGATAGACCGGGTGAATTTCCCAGATCGCGCGCCGCTCCGGACCATGCCGTTCGGTGATCTTATTGCCATCAAACTTACAGGGCGTGTGACTCGCATCATAGAACAAAGGTCCGGTAAGTCTCACGTAAAGCGGCTTATCGCCTTTTGCTTTATGCGAACTGACCCGGCGGCGCAAGAGCCCGGGAAGAATGGCTTCGATCTCCGCATTCAATCCGTCGTGAAACCGATCCCACAGGGCCGGACGATAATGTGGACTGAGTTCAGCGGTCACAGTAGTGCATTCATCAGTTTCTCCCCGCGAGTTGTCGCTCAGCGCAATGTGAATGTCGTTCCAATCCAACTCCGGATTATTGCAGTTAACTGCTTCGCCTCTGCCGGGGCGGTTTTTTGAGTCACGGTTGTATTTGACGTTGGCGTACTGGCTGCTGAACACGTAAGCATCAAGCGTAACCAGGGATCCTTCGCCAACCGAGCGCCCGCGTACCTTGATGAGGTCTCTTAAGCGACTACGATCAGCGGGATACTTTCCCTGCAATACAATTTCGCCGGCGGCGATTTTCTTTTCCCCGGCGGCCTGCAAGCGCGAAAAGTCATTGAACGCCAGCGCGACGGGGATGCCTTTGACGGCAAAATTATTCTTGGCGGCGTTCTGTGCGTAGTGATAGACGTTGTTGTCGATCGCGCCATTGGCCGCGCAGCGGCCGTCGATGTCATGAGGCACGGCTATCCGCGCGAAGGGGAGCTGGCTAATTGGGATTTCGAACCCTGACTGCGCTAAGCCTCCGATGACAAAGATCAGGAGGATGAATGTGACTATGCCAATCCTGGTTTTCATTTGTCCTCCAGTTCAGCCGCTGTAGGGAACGGCACTCCGTGGCCGGCCCCCTTCGTTTTCTTTGTTAAGCTTGCGCGACCCAGGGCGAAGGGCGTAGCGCACGGAGTGCCACCCCTACTCTAATACCCATGCGCCTTTGCCGGCCACGCCGCCGCAAACACAAGCGTGCCGAGCGCCGTTACGATAATCAGCCCCGCAAAGCCGGCGTCCCAACCATAATGCTGGACCAGAGCGCCCAGTCCCCAACCTGAAAGCACCGTGCTGGCGTACCCGAATATGCTGGTGAGGCCGATAGCCGTTGCCGCTGCGCGCTTCGTGGCCAGGTTAGCAGCCGCAACTGCCAATAGACACTGCGGGCCGTAGATGAAAAAGCCGGCCGCGCCCAGCACGGCTGTCGTTAACAGTTCAGACTGAAACGGAACTTTCCAAAACAGGAACATCGAAACTCCTGCCAGCGCCATATAGACTACACACGCGCGCACGGCACGGCCGCCCAGGAACCGATCAGTGATCCAACCACCCAACAAAGCTCCCGCCAACCCGCAAAACTCGAACGTCGCCACCATCCAACCGGCATGAGTAATGTGAATGTGTTTGTATTCCTTCAGCAACGTCGGCCCCCAATCCAGCACTGCGAAACGGAAGAGGTAAACGAAAAAGTTCGCCAGCGAGACAATCCAGATGTACTTGTTGCGGAAAACATGATCAACCACGAAGCGCCGAAAGTCTTCATCCGACGCTTGCCGCAATGATTCGCTTTGCGTGCCCTCGACTTCGGGCAGCCCGACAGAGGCCGGCGTATCCGGAAGCGTAAACCAGACAAACGCCGCGCACGCCAGTGCGATGACGGCGGGAACAAAGAAGCAGAAGCGCCAATCAATAACCACCAGATAGCCGCAGAGTATCAGAATCACCCCACCGCCAATCGGGTGCGAGCTGTTCCAGATTGACATTTTGGTGGCCAGTTCTTTTGGCCCGAACCAGTGCGTCAACAAGCGGGCGCAGGGTGGAAACCCCATCCCCTGAAACCAGCCGTTGGCCATCCATATCAGGCCCAGCGCGATGGCATTGGTGTTGAACCCAAAGAGCAGATTCAGAAATGCCGAAGCCGCTAAACCGGTACTCATGAACGAGCGCGCGTTGGAGCGATCGCCGAGAAATCCGTTCGCGAACTTCGACACGCCATAAAGCAAGCCGTGCAGCGTCAGAAACAAACCCAGGCTCGTTTTCTGAATGCCGAGGTCATGCTCCAGATACGGCATTGCAATGCTGAGGTTTTTGCGCACGAAATAAAACGTGGCGTATCCGATAATCGAAGTCAGCAAGACGCGCTTGCGCCACTGGCGATAGCTGGCAGCGACCTCGTCCGCGCCGGTTAAAGTAACCGCTGCGGCCGGCGCGGGTTGGAAAATACGAAGCAAGCCCGCAAAGGGCTTTCGAATTGTTTCTGTACCCGATGATTGGGTTTGTATCATCAGAAGCCAGCGGTCAGAGAACAGAGGTCAGAGGTCGGAGATCAGAAGTCAGAAAGACGTTGTTCGCGATTTGACCACCGGATTCCGATCTCTGACCTTTGATCTCCGACCTACTCGAACTTAGGCTTGCGACTGCTTACTTTCCGGTAGGTGCCGCTGGCAGAGACATTGGCGCCGAAATAACAATCACCGGCGTCTTGATCCTGCGTCACTATTACTTTCGCGGCGAAAAACTTGATCGTCACCTTACAACTGTCGGCTTCATAAATTGCGGTCTCGCCGTTTAGAGCAGCTATCCCCTGCAACTCGCCGTTGTGTACGTTCTCTCGATTATGCGCGCTTACCCATAGCGCCAGAATGTGAAACTTTATTTTGCCGCCGGGAAGCTGCAGTACCTCCATGCTGTTCGGCGTTTCAGCGTTACGCAGTTTGTAAGAGCCGGTCACGCTAATCTTCGGCGGAGCAGGCTTTGGTGTTTGCGCGATTACGTTCACCGCAAAGACAAGGATGAATAGCGAACCGGCGACAAATTTGAGCTTCATGTGAAGTTACTTATTGAGGGCCAGCAGTTCCAAAGCATTGCCATCAGGATCTTCGAAATAGAGCGACACGCCGTTCATCCAGTCATGGGTCACCGGGCCTTCGACGGCAACTCCTTTGGCCTGCAACATATTAGCTGCCGCCTTCAGGTCGGCCTGGTCGATGGTAAAAGCGAAATGTTGTTTCGGCCATTCACCTTTGTCTTCCTGCAAGACGATCATGCCCGCATTGCCCCCTGCGCGCAGGAACAACCAGTTGCGTCGATCGTCCCTGATTCCTACTTCCAATTCCAACACCTCGCGATAAAACTTTTCCGCCCGTGGCAGATCGTTTACTCGAATCGCAACCTCGTAGATGCCGCGAATGGGGAACATTGGCCTTGCTCCTTTCTGCGGCCAGCAGTGTACTCGCCCCCAACTCCAACGGCCAACATCCAAAGGGCGGAGGCCAAATTCGCAACCGTTTCTCAGCCGGTTGCATCGCAGTAACCGGCCCGCGCCCTCCTGCTTGCAAAGCGTGCCGCTGTTTGCTAAACCTCGTCAGTGAATTTGCGTTTCGATCCGGGAGGAAAAACGATGAACAAGACTTTGATGTCGCGCCTGCTGGCTTTGCCCTTAGTAGCACTGCTCGCAGTCGTACCGGTTTTCGCCGATACGATTCGACTGAAAGACGGCAGTGTGCTTCGCGGTCAGGTGATCGGGTTCAAAGATCAGCAGTTCACCATTCTGATCGGCAGTGCGTCGCGCGGCGGCCGTCGCAGCCGCGTGCTGGTGTATATGGAGGAAGTCGAATCAATTGAATTCGACGCCGCCACAGCAACGGGCGCGAGCGCTCCCACGAACGACGATTCGGGTTCTGCCGGCAACAACAACACCGAGCCGATCACACAGACCTCGCGCCCGGTGCCGCAGCCGACCCCGAACAACACGCCGGCCCAACCCACGAACACTTCACGCTCGAACCCGCAGACATTCTTTCAGGTGAACGTGCGCGTTCGTGGCGACAACGCCGGCAACGGATGGACGCATAGCGGTTTGGTGGTCCGGCGCGGCCAGCGCCTGCGTATCAGCGCCACTGGCAGAATCACGCTCGGCGGCGGCCGCTTTGCGACTCCGGAAGGCGTCCCTGGCCTGCCTGATCGCGACAAGTTAATGCGGAACCAACCGACCGGCGGACTGATCGCTGTCATTGGCGACGATAATGATGATTTTATCTTTATCGGTGCTAACCGTGATTTCGTAGCTCAGCGCGATGGCGCTCTGTTTTTGGGTGTTAACGAAGGAAATCTAAGCGACAACACAGGTGTTTACGAGACGATCATAGAGGCCGAAGCGGTAAACAACCCGCAACCTTAGACGGATCTTTAGCGCAGGGCATTAGCCCGGCCGTAAGGGAGGGCGCAAGTGCACGCTGAAGGACCGCCACCGTTACGGTCTGGCTAGTGCCCCGTTGCGGGCGAACGCGAGATATCTGGTATGCATCAGATACTCAGGTTTGCAAAAAATAGCTGAAAGCCGGGAACCACCCAGGGGGTTATCCGTTCTGACGCAAGCTCAAATACCCTCAGGTTACAAAGGATCTTAGATATGAAGAGCTCTACATACTTCCGGCGTCTGTTCGCGCTGGCCGCGCTGCTCGCTGTCTCTTTGAGTACCACGGCGAATCTGCCGGTTTTTGGCCAGGCCCGCCGCCAACCGCCTGCCTCCAATCAGAAGAAAAACAAGCGTCCCCCTGATGGCACGCAGGAGCCGGCCGAGAAGCAGGATCCGGTACCCACGGATATCGTTGGCAAGCCGCAGGAGGCGGAGAAGATAGAGATCAAGACCACGCTCGTCAATGTCGATGCAGTTGTTTATCAGAAGAAGAGCAAACAGATCGTTAATGGTTTGAAGCGAGAGAATTTCGCTGTCTTTGAAGATGGCGTGCAAAAAGAGATCACGAATTTCTCAACGCCTGAAGCGCCGATTACGGTGGCGCTGGTGGTTGAATTCAGTAAGCTGACCGAAGAGTTTGGTTATTACGGCAATAATGGAATGGAGCCGGGACAGGCGGAAGTGCTGCGTCCGATGGCTATTTTTCTTTCGCAGTTCATGAAGCCGCCGCAGGATTACGTTACGGTCATCGCTTACGATATGAGGCCGACGCCGATCACGGACTTTACCAATGACCCGCGCCGCATTCAGGAAGTGATCAACTTTATGTTGCGGCAGAACCCCGCGTTCCGCGAGACGAACCTTTTTGATGCTTTGAAGTTCACCCTAATCGGCGGTCGCGGCGATTCAGTTGTGCTGGAAGACTCCAAGTCAGAGAAGTCGGATTATGGCGGCATCGCGTCGGTTCAGGGCCGGCGCACCGCTGTGATTCTGGTTTGTTCGGGCATCGATACGTTCAGCAAGACCAACTACGGACAGGCGCGGAAGATTTTGCAGAATGCCGGCGTTCCCGTTTACATCGTCGGCACCGCCAACCTCTTTTTTAAAAGGTATGGCGAGCAAATGAGTACGCTGGACTCTCCGCTGGGGAGCCCGGGTCGAATGAGTATGCTGCAAGCGCAAAATGCGCTGAACACTTTTGCCAAGGAAACCGGTGGAGCTTACTATCCGGTGACTTTCGAAGGAGAAATCCCGTCGACATTGAGATCGATTGACGCGATGTTGCGCAGCCAATACAGCCTTGGCTACCGGCCCAACGATGTTCGGGACGGCAAGCAGCACAAGATTGTGGTGAAGGTCGATGTCGACGGCGATGGCCAGTATGACGACAAGGAATACGTCGTTAATGCGCGGCAGTTTTACAACGCGCCCAAGGACGAAGCGGCGAAGTAAGTAGACGGTAGCTGAAAAACAGGCCGGGTGAGATCGCTCTCATCCGGCCTTTGTTATTGTCTGGAGAGCGGGGTTTACCCGCGCTCTTTCAACTGCTTTTCAAACACCATGCAACCGCAAGCGAAACTCATCATTGAAGGCCACTATCTCAGGCCGCCGGCGAGCAAACGTCATCGACTGGCGCTGCAACATCGGTAACCCACCTGGCGGTAGTTTCAATCCATAAGCGGCGCTGGAAAACATCGCAGCCAACTGCGGATTCAATGTCTGCGGGACGCCATATCTAATTAGCTTCACAGCAGCCGGCGCGAACCCCTGCGTCCGACGCGGATTAATAATCTCGATCGAATTATCGAAAATATGCAGGCGCGTTGTTTGCTCTCGTAACGCCAGATCGCGATGAACCAGTGCATTAGCCAGAGATTCTGAAACCACATTGCGGTGGTAGTTGGCGCGGGGGGTCACCGGCACTTCTGTTTCTGTCGCCGCAGGCGTTGGCGGCGCGGGACGGCTTTGCCATAAATCAGCATACCGAGTTATGAAACGCAGCGTCGATTCGTAAATCGTCGCGAGGTTACCTTCCAGCTTCACGCGCTCAACGATTGGCGCCTGCGTTGTATCGCCGCTGAACCGGGTAGCTGTGACGGCTGACCGCGGCAGCAGGCGGGCAACGCTTTCATCAAGCCCGAACAACAGCAGGCCCGCCACCGTCGGCACTAACTCGAGGCCATGGTTTACCGCCAGCAGGAGATGATGTTCCAGCACCTCAGCAGTCGGGTAGCCCGCGAAATTTGCTTCGTTGAAAATCCCCTCAAAGTCGCGCACGAAACTCCACAGATGGGCCTCATCAATGTCCGCCAGCGTCGCGCCCAGGACTGGAATGTTTTCATAGCGCAGCGGACGGACTTCATCCAGCAGCGTTGCTAGTTCCTCGGGAGATGCTTCGCGCTTTTCTGAGCCGATGCGCACATAAAAGCGCCCACCGGCTGTCCGATAGGGCCGGCGTTTGCCGTCGATTTCTATGGCCACGATGCGGCGGCCGTTGTCGAAGGCGATGCGATCGATGAAGGGAATTAGCGGCGGATCAATTTCTTCGCGACAGATTCGCACCAACTCCTGCTGTACTTGTTCCGCATCCTCCACGCCTTCGACCCGCATTTGATCGTTGACGCCAAACACAATTACGCCGCCGCCGGTGTTGGCCAGCGCGACGATTCCCTGCGCAATCTTTTCTGAATTTGAGAGCTTGACCTTGAGTTCGAGGAAGGTATCTTCACCGCCGCGCACCAATCGCATCAACTCAGTCCGCGAAGTCTGCGGCGCGGCGGTCGAGTAGATATACTCCTGAAAAGAGCGTTCGGTGGTTGGTTCGTGCCGCTGGTTACTGCGGAATTTTCGGCGAGCCATTTGTGTATTGGCGGAGCTGGCAATCCGCCCGGATGCTTAGCCCTGCTCGTCACAGAGTAAACGCACCACTGGAATTTCAAAGTAGAACTAGAACGATCGTTATCCTATCAGGCAATCTCGGTGTAGCATAATCGACAGGAGCGTTTGTGAAATCGCCACTATCATCGTCGCCGATGAACGCCTACATCAGTCTGGGTTCAAACCTTGGCGATCGCGCCGGCAACTTATTACTTGCTGTGCGCGGAATGCTTGAGGCGGGGCTGGCGGTAAATCGTTTGTCGTCCATTTATGAAACTGAGGCGATGACGAAAATCTCGCACGAAGTTGCGTCAGAGCTGCCGCCATTTTTAAACATGGTGGCTGAGTTGCGTACTCCGCTTCCGGCGCCGGAACAATTGTTGGCCCGCCTGCTGCGCATTGAATTCGCACTTGGCCGCACGCGGGAAACACCGGGCGGCCCGCGCACCATCGACCTTGACCTTTTGCTCTGCGGCAATCAAACACGCGCAACGGAATACCTCACCTTACCGCATCCGCGCCTGCACGTGCGGCGGTTTGTGCTGGCGCCGCTGGCAGAATTAGCCCCGCAGGTTATGCATCCAACTTTACAGCGCTCTGCGAGTGAGCTATTAACAGCACTTACGGACAACGCAAAGGTGGAACGATGGCTTCGTTCCAACTGAACCGGAACCCCGGATTGGCAACCGGATTGCGAACTTTATGCAACTGAAACCCAAAATGAATCGTATAGAATCGCGGATTAGAAAGACTCGGATTTATTTCTTCCGACGCTAACTGCTATGGCATCAGACGGACTCAACCCGGCAAATAACGCCGCTTACCCGGCCGGTACGCCCTGCTCGAATTGCGGCGCGCAAATGCCGCCCGACCTGCGATTCTGCCGCGCCTGTGGCTCGCGCCTGGGCGAAGATGTCGCCGAGTACACCGAAACCGTTCGTCTTCAAAATGCACCAAGGAGCGCGCCCAATCCGTACGCGCCGGGAAATCCATATGCCTTTGGCGCCGGGCCGCAGGGGCCGCAAGCGTTCGCGCCTGCCGCCGCCCAGCAGATGCAGTGGACGCATAAGAAGAAGCGCAAATTCAGTGGTATGACCTGGTTGTTTATCGGACTATTGATGTTCTTCCTGGTGGCCGGAGTCTTCACCGCGGTCATGAGACAACCGAATCGCGTAGGAGTTATATCCGCCTCTGTGCCACAGGCGTTTGTCGGCGTCGATAATTTCCGGGACGCAGAAAATGGCGGCGTTACTTTTAACAGCATCGAGTCGCCCGGCGCACCTGCTGACAAAGCTGGACTGGTGGGCGGAGACGTGATCACGAGTTTCGACGGACACCCGGTCAACAATCGTCGCGAGATGATGGATCTCCTGCGGCAAACCCCAATCGGCAAACTCGTTGAAGTTGTCTACACCAGAGATGGCGAAACCAGGAAAACGCAACTCACCCCGATTACGCGTCAAGAAGCCCGGCAGCTCGAACTAGCATTTGATAGAAGAGCAGCGGGCATTGGCCGGTTTGGCTACGACGATGACGAGACAGAGCGCGTTCCCGTTCCGGGCACAAAAATATATGGGGTGCGTTTAGACGATATCTCACCCAGCCTTCCCGCCGATATGGCCGGAATCAAAAACGGCGACATTGTGATTGAGTTCTCCGGCACACCGATTCGAACTCCGGAAGAACTGCGGGCCAGGGTTCGTCGCGCCCTGCCTTATGAAACAGTCACGGTCGTTGTGATGAGGGGCGGCGAAAGACAGGAGATTCCGGTGAAAATGGGCCGGCAGTAAGAGGTTACTCCGCCCGGCCCAGCACATGGTCGCGCATCCGCGCTTCCATCTCGCGACGCAACTCTTCGCGATCCTCTTCCACCTCATCGGCTTCAAAGGTCTCAAACAGCGCGTAAGAACTCTCGGCTAATAACCTCAACTCCCAGGCTTCGCGTCCCTGATGCGAAGGCCGCGAAAACCACATCGCGCTAACGGCGGCTTCCTCGACAGTTGGAGCTTCATCATTTGCTCTGATCAACTCGGTGAGTTCAGTTAACATCTCTGGACTGGCCAGAACGCGTCGCAATTGCCATCCGTGCTTGCGATAGGTTGAGATTATTTCGTTGAAGAGATTTAACTGCGTCATCGCGTCCGAGCTACTTTACTCAGATCTGCCACTGCCTTCATGATTGCTTGCTGCACCAGGCTCATTTCTTCTTCGCTCCGATACGGTTGGCGCGGCCAGAAAAAACCTTTCAGACCATCCTTGCGGCGGCGCGGCACGATATGCACATGAAGATGCGGCACGCTCTGGCTGACACGATTGTTTATCGCGACAAACGTCCCATGCGCATCCAGGGCGGATTCAACTGCGCGTGACAGGAGCTGCGCATTTTGAAAAAGGGGCGCGACCAATTCTCCGGGTAAGTCGGCGAGGGTTTCGTGATGAGCGCGGGGAATCAGCAGGCAGTGACCGGGGAAGACTGGGCGATGGTCCAAAAAAGCCAGCGACACTTCGTCTTCAAATACGAGGCGGGCCTGAAACTCACTACTGGCGATTTTGCAGAAAGCGCAGTTGGATTCCACTACTTAACTCTGCCTGAGCGGAAAGTTGCTGGCTGTGAGCTGTGTCTGACCGCAACGGTCACGCTGGCTCCGTTGCGGCCGGTGCGGCCTTTGTTTTTCTAATCCGATGCGCCGCCGCGTCGGTAATAATTCCCAGGCCGTGCACTCCATCAGCTTTCAATTTCCGCGTCAGCTCTTCCGCCTCCGCATAGGTCAGGCTGGAGGCTTCCGCTCCTCGCTCGCTGATCACGGCCCAACGCTTTTCCTTAAGCTCGCTCATGCTTGTCTTGTCCGAAATGGGTTTTTAAGTTACAAGAAAGAGCTTACCGGATGCGCCCCCGCAAAGCCAAACGGCAAACCCAGCGGTTTTCCTACGAAAGGACCGTCCCAAGTGGCACAACCAGATCTGATCGCATCGCCTGATGCCGCACCGGCTAACGATCGGCTGGTCCTGCACCGTCTGGCGCGCGAAGATGCGCAAGCCGATTTTGCTGCCGATGTGGCCCGCGGGTTATCGTCCGATCCGAAGCAACTCTTCCCGAAATATCTTTATGACGAGTTGGGCTCGCACCTCTTCGAAGCGATTTGCCAGTTGCCGGAGTACTACTGCACGCGAGCCGAGACGGAGATATTGTCCCGTTACGCCGATGAGATGGCCGCGGAAATACGCGGGAACAAGACCTTGGTTGAGATGGGCAGCGGCAGCGCTGCGAAGTCGCGGCTAATAATCGAAGCACTTCTGCGGCGCCAGCACGATCTCGTGTTCATTCCCGTGGACATCTCGGCCTCAGCCCTGGAGACGAGCGCTCGCTCTCTATTACAGACTTATCCGGCTTTGCAGGTGGTCGCCTACGCCGGTGATTACTATGACGGCATTGCCGCGCTCGGTTCGTTACGAGCGGAACGAGTCCTCGCGCTCTTTCTCGGTTCAAACATCGGGAACTTCGACCCCGAGGAAGCAAATCGGTTCCTGCGCGCGATGCGCGGAGTCTTGCGCGCCGGCGACGCACTTTTGCTGGGCGCTGATTTGAAGAAGGACCCGCAGACTCTGGAAGCGGCTTACGACGACGCTTTGGGAGTCACGCGCGCGTTCGTGCGAAATCAACTAGTGCGGATCAATCGCGAGCTGGAGGCTGATTTCGACGTCCGGCGCTTCAAACTCGTTTCCGTTTATAACGAAGTGGAAGGGCGGATCGAGGTTTATCTGGAAAGCCTGGACCACCAGCGTGCCTACATTCGCAAACTTGATATGGAGGTCGTGCTGAAAGAGGGCGAGCGGATTCACATGGAGCATTCCTACAAATACGATCTCGAACAACTTTCGCGAATGGCCGCCGGCGCCGGCTTCGAACGGGCCCGGACCTGGACCGACAGTCGCAATTTCTTTAGCAGCAACCTGTTTCTCGCGGTGTAAATGACGCCTACCGCAACGCGGTTGTGCCCTTCAACGCTCGGAACCGCTCTGAATCTCTACGCATGAACGAAGCAGGCATCACTCAACTCGTGGAGCTGCGCGAGGTCACTTATCGCGTTGAAGGACTTTCGGCGCCGATCATCGATCGGCTGAACCTGAGCGTCAATGCCGGCGAAACGGTGGTGCTGCTCGGCGAATCCGGTTGCGGGAAAACCACGACGCTCCGACTCGTTAATCGTCTATTGACCCCGACCAGTGGCCAGGTTTTCGTTGAAGGTAAACCCACCACCGAATGGGATCCGATTCGCCTGCGGCGCCGGACGGGTTATGTGATTCAGGACGCGGGCCTCTTCCCCCATTTCACGGTGGAGCGAAATGTCGCAATTGTTCCCAGCCTGGAAGGTTGGGCAGAAAGGCGCGTGCGTGAACGCGTCGATGAGCTGCTGTCCCTGGTTGGATTGGACCCAAAAAGATTCGCAGATCGTTATCCGGCGGAACTCTCCGGCGGGCAGCGGCAACGCGTAGGCGTGGCCCGCGCGCTGGCGGCGGATCCGCCACTTCTGTTAATGGACGAACCATTCGGCGCGCTCGATCCTTTGACGCGAGCGACGCTGCAAAAAGAATTTGCGGAGCTGAAAGCGCGATTGGGTAAAACTGCAATCTTCGTTACGCATGATGTGCGTGAAGCGTTACTGCTGGGATCACGTATTGCGCTGATGCAGGCGGGGCGCATCGTTCTGCTCGACACGCCCGCCGGCTTCGTGAAGTCAGAGAACGAGTACGCCAGGGCCTATCTTTCGACGGTGGAGAGTGTTTCCTATTCATGAGAGGCAGTATTTTCCATCTGTTGATTCAACCCTGAAGGGCAATGAGGTGATCCGCGCGTTCTGCGCCGGAGGCGCAGTGGGAAGGTAGCCAGTGGCAAGCGCGCAGCGCGCGGCCACTGGAGCTTGCGGAAAGGAAGGCGGCGCCCGGCAACGGCGCGCGGAATAACAGGAACGCGCAGTCGGTTTCCTGGCGCCCGGGCGGGGCGCTAATGCCTTTTGGCTACGGATCCAGTGGCCGCGCGTCGCGCGCTTGCCACTGGCTACCATCCTTCCGCGCCTATTGGCGCGGCCCCCGTTGCCGGCAAAGTGATTGATGGAATTCCTAAGAACAAACTGGCAGGACATTCTGGCCCACGTGGTGCAGCATCTGTGGCTTGTCTTCATCTCCACGGGTGTGGCGGCGGCCGTCGGTGTTCCGGTAGGGATCTACATCACACGTCACAAGCACTTGCGCGGTCCGGTCCTGGGACTGGCAAATGTAATGCAAACAATTCCCAGTCTCGCGCTCTTCGGTTTTCTCATTCCCTTGCCGTTCATCGGCGGTATCGGCCCGCGCACCGCGATCATCGCGCTCGTCTTTTATGCCTTGCTGCCCATCATTCGCAATACGGTCACCGGCATCCTGGGAGTCGATCGGAATGTTCGCGAAGCCGCCGTCGCGATGGGCATGACTGATCGGCAAGTGCTTTTTCAGGTGGAGTTGCCGCTGGCCATGAATGTGCTTCTCACCGGCATTCGCGTGGCGGTAGTAATCACCGTCGGCGTGGCTGTGATCGCGGCCAGCGTCGGTGCAGGCGGGCTGGGTGAATATATTTTTCGCGGGCTACGCACGGACGATTCGAATCTGCTGTTGGCGGGCGCGGTACCCTCGGCCTTGATGGCCTTGCTGGCCGATTTTGGTTTTGGACTTATCGAGAAACGATTTGAGACGAGCTCGCCGCAACGGCGGAAGGGAAGGCGGTCCGCCCTGCGAGTCGTCGCCCTGGCCACAATGATAATTGTTGTCATCGCCGCGTCCCTTGGAGGCCTGGCTCTCTGGCGCGCTCGTCACTCGGCGTCGGAAAGCGTCCCGAACAAAGGTCACCTCGCCGTCGGCTCGAAGGACTTTACTGAGTCTGAGCTCCTGGCGGAGATCGTCGCCCAGATGCTGGAGTCGAAAAGTATTGAGGTTGAGCGCCGGTTTGATCTGGGCGGCAATCTCGCCCACAGCGCTCTCGTGGCGGGCCAGATCGATCTTTATCCGGAATACACCGGCACGTCGTATACGGCTATTCTTCATCATCAACCGATTTCGGATCCGCGCGCTGTCTATGATCTGGTGAAGCGTGAATACGGTGAGAAATTTCAAGTAGATGTCGGCGCCCCGCTGGGGTTTGATAACACTTTCGCGATCCTGATACGTGGTGAAGTGGCCCGGAGCCTGAACTTGAAAACGATTTCGGAGGCGGCGAAATACGCGCCGCAATGGCGTGCGGGTTTTGGCCAGGACTTCATGTCGCGCGCGGATGGCTACGCCGGTTTCTCCAAAGCCTATGGGTTGAAATTCGCCGCCCCGCCGCGCGAAATGGATTTGTCTTTGACTTACATAGCGTTGTCATCTCGCCAGGTTGATTTGATTGCCGGCAACTCCACCGAAGGTCGAATCGCGGCCCTCGACCTCGTGCAACTGGCAGACGACCGGCATTATTTTCCTCCTTATGAAGGCGTGCTGCTGGCCCGCCAGAGTGCGCTGGTCCAGGTCCCCGAATTGGGCGAAGTCATGGCGCGGCTGAACGGCGCGATTACTACTGAAGAGATGAGACGCCTAAACTACGAGGTCGACGGAAATAAGCGGGACAAAAAAGAAGTTGTGAGAGAATGGCTAAAAGCGAAAGGACTTTGATCAAGAGATGCCCGTTCTGGTTACTGGTGGAGCCGGTTATATCGGTAGCGTGGTTACCGAAGAGTTGATCGATAACGGCCATGAGGTCGTCGTCTACGACAGTTTTGAAAAAGGTCATCGCGCCGCGGTCCATCCCAAGGCGCGAGTGGTCGAAGGCAATTTGCTGGACGGCGAAACTTTGGGGCGCACGATTCGTGGCAACGCGATCGAAGCGGTGGTCCATATGGCTGCATACTCTTTAGTCGGTGAATCGGTCGCCCAGCCGGAGAAATACTATCGCAACAACGTGCTTGGTGGCGTGACGCTGCTCAGCGTGATGCGTGACAACGGCATCAAGCGTATTGTCTTCTCTTCATCCGCGGCCGTCTATGGCGAGCCCACCAAACAACCGATTGAAGAAAGCGATCCCACCAACCCGACCAATCCTTACGGCGAGAACAAACTCGCGTTTGAGCGCGCGCTGGCCTGGGATGACGAAGTTTATGATTTGCGATATGCCAGCCTGCGATACTTCAACGCCGCGGGCGCGAGCAATCGTTGCGGCGAGGTGCACGACCCGGAGACGCATCTGATTCCCATCGTTTTGCAGGCCGCCGCTGGGCAACGCGCGGACGTGGAGATTCACGGCGATGATTACGTCACGCGCGACGGCACCTGCGTGCGTGACTATATTCATGTGGTCGATCTGGCCCGGGCGCATGTCATGGCGCTGGAAGGAATCGAACAGAAAAGCCGGACTTACAACCTGGGTTGCGGTGGCGACGGTTATACCGTCAAAGAAGTAATTGAGGTGGCGCGCGAAGTGACCGGCAAGGAGATTAAGAGCCGCGTTGGACCACGGCGTCCGGGAGATCCGGCGGTGCTGGTAGCCAGCTCGGAGAAAATAAAGCGTGAACTGGGTTGGAAACCTGCGCAGCAGGATCTGCGCTTGATTATCAAATCGGCGTGGGATTGGATGAACGCCCATCCCCACGGATACGCCGGCTAACGGTGGTCTGCGGGTCAGATCCCGGTTACGGTTTAGCGAAGCTCTTTGGAGTGCGCTGACCTGTCAGCGCTCTTCCTTTGTTTGCGATGTGTCGCGACTGTGTGCGCTAAACAATCGAGGTCCAGCCGCCGCGAACGAAAGCGGCGACAGGTCGCCGCACTCCAAAGAGCTAAGCTATCCCAGATCAATCAGCGCGAGGCCTGATTCCTCATCAAGCCTTCTGATCAATTTCTCCGGAAAAACGGTAAGGAACATTTCCAGTGTGGGCCAGACGTGGCCCTGGAAAAAATGGCCGCCGTGCGCGGTGCCGTCGCTTTTGCCGACGACTACGTGAGCGTGCAGCCTTGGCTCGGCCGCCTCGCTAATCGCGAGGTTGCCGACAAACGACATCACTTCAATACCGCCCGACACCTCGATGCGCTCATACGCTGTGCTGGCCGGATTGAACCAGCCAAACGTTACATCGCGGAAAGCTCCCAGGGCATTGAAGGAAGCGGCTGAGATTTCTTTCTCGCTCGCAAACTGCAAGAGCGCAGCGGATACTTCATCGCCTTTGTCGAAGACGAGCGCGTAGGTCTGTGCGCCATTATCAGAAAGTAATTTTGCTTTCATGCAGGCCTCGATCGCACTCCCAAAACTTTACTGGACGCCGATGATATCGAAGGTGAATTCTAGCTTATCCCGCACTCTTATCGTACCGTGCAGCGCCGATGTCGCTTTCACCTGGTAGTCTCCGCGATTGATCGTGAATTCACCGCGCGCGCGCAGGGTGCTTCCCGACAAAGAAACTTCGGCGGGAATGACAACGTGACGAGTGACGCCATGCAATGTCAGGTCTCCGCCGATCTTCGCTACGTAATGGCCCGCCGAAGTCAGGCTGCCGCTGACGTCGGTGCTGCGAAAAGTAATCTCAGGATATTTCGCAGTTTCCAAAACCAACTCGCGAATTTCGCCGTTGATGATTTGCTTCTGCTGCGGAGTGAAAACGTCACGCGTCTCCTCGAGGGATTCGGCGCGGATCCTCATCTGCAACGACGCGGGATTAATGGAGGTAGGCGTGAGTTGCGCTTCGCCGGAGAAATCTCCCACCTTGATGAAGTGATCGTGCCCCTTGAACCACAACAGCCCGCCGGAAAATGTCCGCACCATGAAGTGACTCTGTTGAGGATCCAGCCGGTAAGTAATGGTTGGCGCCGGAGAAATCTGCGCCGTAAATGCTGCAGCCGAGCCGCGGTTTAGTTGGTAACCAATTGCTCCGACAACCAGTCCAATTGTCAGCGCGAACAAATACAGCTTCAACACTCGCATGAAGTCTTTCCCCCAGGCCCTGGCATAATTCTACGAAAAGGAATGAAGCAATTCGGCGGCCCGAACTTGCGGATTTGCACCTCGGCAAGAAGCAGCGCTGCCCGGGAGGGGTAGCGAGCGGTTCGAAGTTGGAACATCGCTAACGGTGTATGAATCCCGCCAGTCGCTAGAGGCCGCCGTTGTAAATCCAGACAGTTAAATACGGTTGGCTAGCGGCTTATCGCGCAAATCAAGGCCCATCACGTGAACTACGCCAAAGAGTATTGGCATACCAGTCGCTTCGCTAATCTGGTTCGGACTAAGACCGCTTAAAGGAATCTGTATGAAACCTACCTCTGGCACGACCCTTTCCAGTTGGATGGCCACGGCGAACATCGCTGTGCGCCCGGCGCTGGCGGAAGACACAACCGCAAATGTTTGTATTGTAGGAGCTGGCATTGCCGGGATGACGACGGCCTATCTGCTGGCGCGGGAAGGGAAGTCTGTAATCGTCCTGGACGACGGGCCGATTGGCGGGGGCATGACGGGCCGGACGACCGCGCATTTGGTGACCGCGCTTGATGATCGCTATTTCGAACTGGAGCGGCTCCATGGAGAAGACGGCGCGCGTTTGGCCGCCCAGAGTCACGCGGCCGCAATCGATCGGGTGGAAGAAATAGTTAATACGGAAAAGATCGACTGCGATTTTGAGCGCCTGGACGGCTACTTGTTTGTCCCGCCCGGTGAGTCTAAAAAAATCCTTAGCGATGAATTGGAAGCGATTCATAAAGCCGGACTAAATGAAGTCGAGCTGGTCGATCGCGCACCGATTGATTCTTACGATACCGGCAACGCGCTTCGTTTTCCCCGGCAGGGGCAGTTTCATCCGCTGAAGTACCTGGCGGGATTAGCCAAAGCCATCGAACGTGACGGGGGCAGAATCTATTGTGATACCCACGCGAGCAAGATTGAGGGCGGCGAGCGAGCGCGGATTGAAACTTCTCAGGGCCCGGTGGTAACGGCGGACGCGGTAGTGGTTGCGACTAACACTCCGGTAAACGATCTGGTGGCGATTCATACTAAGCAGGCCGGTTACATGACGTACGTGTTGGGCGCACGTGTGCCGCATGGCTCCGTCACCCGCGCGCTGTACTGGGACACGCCCGATCCTTATCACTACATTCGGCTGCAGCAAGTGCCCGAAGGTTCGCGCAATAGCGACCTCTTGATTTGCGGCGGCGAAGATCACAAGGTCGGGCAAAAGGATGATGCCAACCGGCGCTTTGCTGTGCTGGAAAGGTGGACGCGCGAACGCTTTCCCATGATGAGGGAAATCGAGTTTCGCTGGTCGGGTGAAGTGATGGAACCAGTGGACGGCCTGGCGTTCATTGGCAGGAATCCGATGGACCATGACAATGTTTTCATTGCCACCGGAGATTCAGGCAACGGTATGACCCACGGCACCATCGCCGGAATTCTGTTGACCGATCTGATCATGGGTCGGCAGAACGAATGGGCTGAAATCTACGATCCTTCGAGAATAACTTTGGGCGCGATCTCAGATTATGCGAAAGAGAACATCAACGTGGCCGGACAGTACGCGGATCTCGTGACGCCTGGCGAAATCGATTCCGTTAAGGAGATTGAGAATGGCTGCGGCGCGATCATTCGGCGGGGCTTGTCAAAAGTCGCTGCTTACCGCGATGATGCCGGCGAGCTGCACGAGTTGTCGGCTGTTTGCCGTCACCTGGGCTGCATTGTGGATTGGAATTCATTTGAAAAGACATGGGATTGTCCCTGTCATGGTTCGCGGTACGATGCGTTGGGTCATGTCATAATGGGGCCCGCAAACAGCGATCTGCCGCCAGCGGAAGCGGAGGCTGCAGCAAAAGAAGCGTAGTGTTTTGTCAGAACCGCCTGAGGTAGCGGGCGGGCCTGGCGATTTCGGATTTCGGATTGCAGATTGCAGATTGCAGATTGCAGATTGCGGATTAGAGGAGAACGGACAAGTCATTTAATCCGCATTCCGAAATCTGCAATCCGCAACCGGAGTGCCCGCTACCGCAGGCGATCCTGACAGTATGGCTACGACAAAAACGGTCAAGAAACCGAGCGTAAAACGCACCGCCCAGCGCACCGGTCCTTCAATTTCAGTTGCAGAGTTCCTCGCGCTGAAAAAACCAAAAGGCGATGTGTTGCTGGAGATTGCCGGCGAACGAGTCTCGCTAACCAGTCTCGATCGCATCTACTGGCAACCGGAGAAGCTGACGAAGTTCGATCTGCTGACTTACTACATAAATATTTCGGAGCAGATCATGCCGTTCTTAAAAGATCGGCCGGCAATTCTGCAGCGTTACCCAAGGGGCGTCGGCGCCCCGATGTTTTTTCAGCAGGACCTGGACAGTGCCCCTTCATTTATCAAAACAGAGCGGCTGACAAACCAGGAAGGGCGCGATCTGGATTACGCGGTGTACACGACCACGGCTTCGCTGCTGCACTTCGTCAACCTCGGCACGATTGAACAGCATCCATGGCATTCCACCGTTGCGCATCTGACGACTCCGGATTACCTGATGCTCGATCTCGATCCGAAGGAAGCGCCCTGGAAAAATGTTTTGCAAGTGGCGCTGGTGGCAAAGAGTGTCTTCGATGATTTGGGTTGGATTTCTTATCCCAAGACTTCCGGCTCGTCGGGCCTGCATATCTACCTGCCGCTAAAACCTAAACACGATTATCCGAAGATTGCAGGTTTGGCATCGGCGCTGGCTGAGGAGATAGCCGGCCGCGCGCCGAAGATAGCGACGGTCCAACGTTCAATAGCGAAGCGCGAAAAACAACAGGTGTACGTTGACTGGATGCAGAATGCGAGGGGCAAGAGTATTGCCGCTCCTTATTCGGCTCGAGCCAGGGCAGGCGCAAGCGTTTCAATGCCACTGAAGTGGGAGCAGGTCGAGCGCGGCGTCAGGATTTCTGACTTTACCATCAAGAACGCGCCGCGTCTCCTGAAAGAAAAGGGCGATCCCTGGAAGGAATTCTTTAAGGACCGGCAACTTCTGAAGTTGAGCAAGTAACTTCATGTCTGAGGAATTAATCTTCGAAGACGGTACTTCGCCAGTTGCCAAACTGGAGGCGATAGACCTTTTCCATCGCGCTTACCAGGCACAGCAGCAGAATGATTACGCCCAAGCAATTGAACTCTATCGCCGTTCGATCGAAACCTATCCGACCGCGGAGGCGCACACATTTCTGGGCTGGGTTTACAGTTTCCAGGATCGGCACGATGAAGCCATAGCTGAATGCCTGGAGGCGATTCGGGTGGACGAGACGTTTGGCAATCCCTACAACGACATAGGCAGTTACTTGCTGGCGAAAGGCGATTCGTACGGCTGCGTGCGTTGGTTCAAACGCGCCCTCCTCGCGCCGCGTTATGAATCCTATGCTTTTCCGCATTTCAATCTGGCCCGGGTCTTCGAGATGAGACACCGGTACCTGGAGGCGGCAAAGCACTACGGTCTGGCGTTGGAGCAGAATCCGGATTTTACGCAGGCGGCGGTTGGACTACGCAGACTTCAGGGTCGATTGAATTAGAAGTAGTGCCCGCGGGACCTCACTTTCGACGAGCCGGCTGGCTTCCAACTTAAAACTAATAGCCATGACAAACGGCCATGACCGATGGGAAATCCGTTAGCGCTCGGGTACTAACCAGGTGTGCTGTTGGGATTCAGAACCGAATACAGAGCCGCTCGCGATAGCGAGCGGTTAAAAACCGCTTGCTACTGCAAGCGGCTCTGAGCTCATTTCGCTTTTGACAATACTCATTCCTTCACCCGAATCCCGACCTTTTGATGATGCTTATCGACTGCGACATAGATAACTTCAGCTTCGGTCACGCGCACGCGGTCGGTGGAGCTGGAAGGCCGCTCGACTTCAACTACCACCCGCACCGTAATTGAGGTCGTGCCAATGCGGATGACCTCCCCGTAAAAACTAACCAGATCACCGACGAACACAGGCTGGTGAAACCTCACTTCGTGCATCGCCACTGTCACGAAGCGCTCCATCTTCGTTTGCCGGTGGGCCTGGATGGCGCCGGCCATATCGATGTAGCTGAGAATGACGCCGCCGAAAATCGTGCCCTGCGAGTTTGTGTCGCGCGGCAGGAGCGTGATGCGAATTGCTGGATCGGTATTTGAGTTCATGCGCTTATCGTAGATGGAAACCTTGAAAGACGCTATCCGCAGTGCAGGAGCAAAGAGCTAAGAGCAAAGAGCTGAGGGCAAAGCTGAAGCTGACGAAGGCGTCGTTTTCGATGGTGGATTCAAGTTTCAGGTGCAACAACTTGTCCATGCGTCTGCGCCAGAGGCGCAGTGGCAAGGTAGCCAGTGGCAAGCGCGCCGCGCGCGGCCACTGGACATCCGAAAAGGAAAAGGGCGCCCGGCAAGGGCGCGCGGAATATCAGGCGTGCCGTTACCTCCCGGCGCCCGTGCGGGGCGCAATCCAATTGGGGAGACGGATCCAGTGGCCGCGCGCTGCGCGCTTGCCACTGGCTACCATCCTTCCGCGCCTGCCGGCGCGAGGAAACCACAACGGCAACCGGCTGGGTTTCGCAAGCTGAGTCAATGGATCAATTTC